>Ga0182005_1000043_pt1 | contig 140285 bp, 126 predicted proteins | sample Sormic07211103_1_FD_123021 | JGI IMG/M metagenome (GOLD analysis project Ga0182005, IMG submission 123021) | Rhizosphere microbial communities from Sorghum bicolor, Mead, Nebraska, USA - 072115-103_1 MetaG | ecosystem: Host-associated > Plants > Roots > Rhizosphere | place: USA: Nebraska... | reverse complement strand
TGTACATATGTGTGGTTCAATGGCTGACCTGGATGCGCTGAAGGCGATCTGCGACAAACATAAACTGATCTTACTTGAAGACGCCTGCCAATCATTTGGCGCAACTTATAAAGGTAAAGCGGTGGGCACTATTGGTCACGCCGGTGCCTTCTCTTTCGACTTCGTAAAGACCATCACCTGTGCTGAAGGTGGTGCCATCGTTACCAACGACAAAGATATTTATGTAAAAGCAGACGGTTATTCCGACCATGGCCACGACCACCTGGGTGTAGACCGTGGTGCAGACCTGCACCCTTTTGTAGGGTACAACTTCCGCATTTCTGAACTGCACGCAGCTGTCGGCCTTGCGCAGGTGAGAAAACTGGATACTTTCCTGAGCATCCAGCGCAAAACCAAGAAGATCTTCAAGGATGCACTGTCTGCATTACCTCAGGTTACTTTCCGTCGCCTGCCAGATGCAGAAGGGGATAGTGCTACCTTCCTGGCTTTCTTCCTGCCTGAAGAATCTCAGGCAAGAGCTGCTGCTGCCGCTATGAAAGCTGCTGGTTTGCCTGCATTCTACTGGTTTGACAACAACTGGCATTATATCCGCAACTGGGAACACTTTAAACAAAGCACGGTATTAAGCCGCTTCGCCCCAGGCCTGCAACAGGCAATGGAACTGTACAAAGTGAAACAATTCCCGGCTTCTGACGCCATCATGAGCCGTTGCATCTGCACACCTATTAACTTAGGCTGGAGCGATGCAGAGGTAGCTGAGCGTGCAGAAAAACTGGTAAATGCAGTAAAAAGCGCCCTGTAAATGAAAAAAGTAGCCTTAATACCAGCCCGCTATGGTGCTACCCGCTTCCCGGGTAAGCTGATGGCCAAACTGGGTGGTAAGTCAGTGATACTGCGTACTTACGAGAGCACCGTTAAAACCGGCGTTTTCGATGAAGTGATGGTCGTAACTGATTCTGAAATTATCTATCAGGAAATCGTGAACAATGGGGGTAAAGCCGTCATGAGCCAGAAAGAACATGAGTGTGGTACCGACCGTATTGCAGAAGCGATTGCTGACAGGGAAGATGTAGAGATCATCGTGAATGTACAGGGAGACGAACCTTTCACCCAGAAAGAGCCGCTGGAAAAACTCCTTCAGGTGTTTGACGGCGAAGCCGGGCAAAAGGTACAGGTAGCTTCCCTGATGCAGGTACTGAAAGACTGGTCATCCATCGAAGACCCTAACTATGTGAAGGTGGCCGTGGATAAACAGTTCAACGCACTTTTCTTCTCCCGTTCCGTCATCCCTTATCCCCGTGATAAACAGGTGAAATCCGTTTATTATGAGCACATCGGTATCTATGCTTTCCGCCGCAAAACCCTGCTGGACTTCACCAAAATGCCGGTAAGCCCGCTGGAAGCAGCTGAGAAAATAGAATGCCTGCGCTACCTTGAAAATGGCATCTCCATGAAAATGGTGGTGACTGAGTACATGGGTGTGGAAATCGATACACCGGAAGATCTGGTGAAAGCAGAAAAATTATTGTAACAATATTAACTGTTCGAGATGAAATTCAGGAACTTTAAGATGGTGGACTACGTGGTATATGGCCGCGGATGTTTTGACCAACTGGATGAGATTTTAGCTCCCCAACGTAAGGGTGATGCTCCAATGATATTCTTCGTAGACCATTTCTTTCAGGGAAATGACGCTTTCGCTAAGCGCATCCCGGTCAGAGGCAAGGACAAGATCATATACATAGACGTAACGGACGAACCTAAAACCAAATATGTAGACAAAGTCAGAGATGACCTAAAAGCTGAATTTGGTGAAGTAAGTGGTATCATCGGTATCGGTGGCGGTTCTGTAATGGACATGGCCAAAGCGGTATCACTGATGATGACGAACCCAGGTTCTTCTGCTGACTATCAGGGTTGGGATCTGGTTAAGTTCCCTGGCATATATAAAGCAGGTATCCCTACCATTTCCGGTACCGGTGCTGAAGTAAGCCGTACCTGTGTACTGACAGGTCCTACTCGCAAGCTGGGTATGAACTCTGACTTTACGCCCTTCGACCAGATTGTACTGGATCCTGAATTGATCAGGGGCGTGCCTAAGAACCAGATGTTCTATACCGCCATGGATTGCTATATCCACTGTATTGAATCCCTGACGGGTACTTACCTGAATGCTTTCAGCCGTTCTTACGGAGAGGAATCCCTGCGCCTGTGCCAGGAAGTCTTCCTGCAGAAAGAAAAGTGGGATGATGATGCGGACGAGAAACTGATGATGGCTTCTTATGCCGGTGGTATGAGTATCGCTTATTCCCAGGTGGGTGTTGCACATGCCGTGAGCTATGGACTGGCTTACCTGCTGGGCACCAAGCACGGTATTGGTAACTGTATCGTGTTCGACAAGCTGGAAGAGTTCTACCCTGAAGGCGTAGTTGAGTTCAAAGAAATGGTGAAGAAGCACAACATCGACATTCCCCAGGGTATCACCAAAGGACTGACTGATGAGCAATTCAACATCATGATCGATGTATCCCTGGGTATGGCTCCGCTGTGGGAAAATGCACTGGGTAAGGATTGGAAAGAGAAAATGACAAGAGAAAGACTGAGAGCACTCTACGAAAGACTGTAATCGGACTGCATATTAAATGAGAAATCCCGGTGCTTTGAGGCGACCGGGATTTTTTATTTTACTAAGCATGAATTATCGTTGAAACCACTTACCTGGTGAAAATACAAATTGTTTCACGGTTTGCATGCGGCGATTCTGATAAATAAAAATTAAATAGACCGTTGCGAGCAATGTCACAAGGGCGGCAGAGTAAAAGGTAACAGGGAAGTACCTGGAGTCATTGTGATAAACAAATGCAGAGAGGTAGGCACCTATTCCAATTCCCGCTTCCTGTGCAATATACATAGAGGCGAGTGCCCTTCCTTTATGTTCCGGCCTGCCCAGGTCAATGGTCCAGGCAGTAACGGCAGGGGAGTTCAGACCTACAGCAACCCCATAGATCACAGCAGCCGTGAGCATAAGCGCAGGCGTATGAGCGACACCTAGCGTAAAGACACCGATAGCCATAATCACAGTAGCAATCTTCAAAACCGGCAGTCTGCCATAGCGGTCAGAAACTTTTCCCGCCAGCAGGCGGATAGAAATTGAACTAGCGGTAAAGAAGGTATAAAACAGCCCTTTGCTGGCAGGGGGAAGGCCTACATAATTGCTGAAATCAGGAATGATAGTGAACAGTACCCCGTAACTATAATAAGTGATGAAGGTAACGATCACGGGTGCCAATACCAGCGGCTCAAAAATTTCTGATTTGGAGATTTTGAGTGAGGAGAAGCTAAAGCGCTGTTTATTGGGTAGCGTCTCTTTCATACCTCCTACCAATATCACTACTGATAAAAGGGCGAACACGGCAGAAAGCTGGAACATCACCTGTATATTCCATATCGAAGTAACATAGCCTCCAATAGCCGGGCCCAGGGCCATACCAATGGTGCTGAAGAGCCCGACCATCCCCATTGCTTCTGCTCTGCGGGTAGTAGGTACGATGTCAGCCACATAGGCAGCAGTGCCGGTAGGTTTAAAGCCTGTGGAGAAACCATGGAAGAAACGGAGTAATAAGAAGGCGGCTACGGTGCTGACCAGTGGATAAAGCAGGCTACAGATTACACAGATGACAGAGCCGAAAATCATTACCGGAACGCGGCCAACAGTGTCGGTAAGTTTACCGCTAAAGGGGCGTGATAACCCAGCCATAAGTGTAAACAAAGCAAGAATATAGCCTTTGTATTGTTCGCCGCCCATGCTGCTGAGGTAAGCAGGCAAGTCTGGTAGCATCATGTTGTAGCTGGCGGAAAACAGTGCATTGCTAAGGCATAGCATTATAAAGTGGAAGGAATAGATCCTCCCGTGCGACTGGTCCATGATGCAAAGTTAGTAAAGGGCAATAAAAAAGCCGTCTTAATTATTTAAGACAGCTCTTTAATATCATGAAGAAGTTGATTATTAGCGTTTTACGTATTTGAACGCAGCGAACAGGAACATTGCAGCAAATAAACCAATTACAAGGTAAGTAGCGTAATGAGCAAATGCATCTCCCGCTCTGAAAAAATCTGTGGTCTCTACGTTATTAACTACGGCAAGCAACATAAAAAATTCGTTTAATGATCCGGGATGCAAGTTAGCACATTCAGTTTATAAAAAAAGAGGAAAATTTTGGTTACTTCCTGATAGTATTAAATACCCAAAGAAGATGACCACTGGCTTAAGTTAAAGTGGAATCAATATTGAATTAACTTTTGCACACATTCATGTAACCGCGACCTGGCGAGGAAGTGCATTTCCAATTCCCCGGCAAAGGGTACCGGTGTATCCTGAGAGGCACAGCGCATTACCGGTGCATCCAGCTGACGGAAACAATGTTCTGCTATCCAGGCTGCGATCTCCCCGCCAAATCCTCCTGTAAGGGTGGCTTCATGTAAGATTAATACTTTTCCGGTGGTAGCCACTGCCTGCCGGATTGCATCGTAATCCAATGGTTGTAATGACCTTAGATCAAGAATATAAACAGACACTTCGGGGTGTTTTTGCGCATATTCCAATGCCCAATGCACTCCCGCACCATAAGTGATGATACTAAGATCATCACCTCCCTGCACCACCCTGGCCTTTCCTATTTCAATTGTATAGGGGGCATCCGGCACAGGACCGCTGATACTCCTATACAAAGCTTTGTGCTCAAAGAACAATACGGGATTGGGATCTGCCAGCGCTGCCAACAATAATCCTTTTGCATCTTCAGGTGTAGCCGGGTACACCACCTTCAATCCCGGCGTATGCGTAAACCATGCTTCATTACTCTGAGAATGAAAAGGACCAGCACCTACACCTCCTCCCGCCGGCAGCCGAACGACCACATTGGCATTCTGCCCCCACCGGTAATGAATTTTGGCCAGGTTATTTACAATCTGGTTAAAACCACAGGTTACAAAGTCCGCAAACTGCATCTCTACCATGCTCCTATAGCCCATTACAGACAGGCCCAGTCCAGCACCGAGGATGGCACTTTCGCAGAGCGGGGTATTACGCACCCTGTCCTTACCAAACAAGGCGGTCAGTCCTTCTGTTATCTTGAACGCACCACCATACTCTGCTATATCCTGTCCCATTAATATAAGGTCAGGATGTAGTTCCATGCCCTGGTGCAAGGCATCGGCAATTGCATTGATCAACCGTTTTTCAGAAACCGGTCCTGTAGAAGGGATGGGTGCTGGTGCCGGCGCATAGACATCAGTCAGCTCTTCATCCATATTGAAAGCATGCACCGGTTCGTGCAATGCTGTCTGTATATCATGATCGATTTCCTGTTTCAGCGATTCCCTGATGGAATCATCTGCCAGGTTCAGATACTGTAAGAATTGTTCAAAATGTAAGATCGGATCCCGCTGTGCCCAGTACTCCAGCAGGGCAGGGGGCACATACTTTGTTCCACTGGCTTCCTCGTGGCCCCGCATCCTGAAGGTGATGGCCTCTATTAATACAGGCTGTCCATCCTGCAGGGCATGTCGCTTGGCTTCCTGCACCGCATGGTATACCTCCAGGATATTATTCCCATCGATGCGCATACCCCGTATGCCATATCCCACCGCGCGATCTGCTAACTGATCACAGCGATATTGTTCTGCTACCGGAGTACTCAGGCCATAGCCATTATTCTCTATCAGGAAGATCACGGGTAGGTTCCACACCGCGGCTACATTCAGGGCCTCATGAAATTCTCCTTCACTGGTACCGCCTTCTCCTGTAAATGCAAGTGCTACTTTGCCCTCGCCCTCCAGTTGAAGTGCGAGTGCGATTCCATCTGCTACGGACAACTGTGGTCCCAGGTGAGAGATCATCCCAAAGATGTGATGTGCCCTGCTTCCAAAATGAAAAGACCGTTCCCTGCCTTTACTATATCCCAGCGGACTTCCCTGCCACTGATGAAATAACTGCTGCAAGGGCATCTGCCTTGTTGTAAATACACCGAGGTTACGATGTAATGGCAGTATCCATTCATCGTTATCCAGGGCAAGCGTTGCTCCTACAGCAATGGCTTCCTGTCCTATACCTGAGAACCATTTGCTGACCTTTCCCTGCCTTAGGAGCAATAACATTTTCTCCTCCACCAGGCGGGGATATAACAGGGCTTTGTAAAAGCCCCGTAACTGGTCGTCACTGATATGTGTGCGGTCGAAGTACATCAGTCATCGTTCCCGGTACCTGCCAGGCTATTCATGATGCCGGAAACAACTGTCAGCACAAGGCTGAACAGCAATGCCCATATAAATCCGTCTACTTTGAAACCACGTACCAGTGAGCTGGCAATCATAATAATCAGCGCATTGATGACCAACAGGAATAATCCCAGGGTCAATATGGTGACAGGCAATGTGAGCAGAATTAAAATGGGTTTTACCAGCAGGTTCAGAATCGCTAATACAATAGCCAGAATGATGGCCGTAGTGAAGTTGTTAATATGTACACCAGGTAACACCTTAGCAGTAATGATGGCTGCCAGGGCACTTATTAACAGGCGGATCAGGAAATTCATACAGAGAAATTTGAATGAAAGGTACTGAAATTACAGAAATGCATCGCTTTCCCTATAAGCCTTTATCAGTGCTACCTCACCTTCTTTTCCGGGGTTGGCATTTCCATGCTCCATACCCAGTACACCTTTGTATCCTTTGGTATGTAAATGTTTGAAAATGTTTTTGTAGTTGATCTCTCCGGTAGTGGGTTCTTTTCTGCCGGGGTTATCTCCGATCTGAATATAGGCAATTTCGTCCCAGCACATGTCCATAACAGGTATCAGATTGCCTGTATTGCGCTGCATATGGTAAATATCGTAGAGTATTTTACAACTGGGGCTATTCACAGCTTTGCACACCATATAGGTTTGCTCTGCTGTGCGGAGAAAGAGGTCAGCATTGTCACTCAGGGGTTCCAGCACCATCACAAGACCTTGTGGCTCCAGGATAGCGGTGCCCAATCGCAGTGCCTCAATAACATTGGCTGTCTGCACACCCATTGGGAGGTTGCGTTCAAAGTAGCCGGGTACGAAGGTCGCCCATTTGGCATTTACCCGTTTGGCGGTGTCCAGTGCCTTGCGGCAGATTTTTATAAAGGTATCCTTGAATTCCTGTTTGCCGGTGGTGAGCGAAGTTTTCCAGTTGTCTCCACCGTCTATAACAAATACGCCCATTTGCATACCTAGTTTAGCCAGCAGGTTACCGATCTTTTCCTGTTCGGCCACATCCCGGTTCATAAGACCGTTGTCTTCAAAGGACCGGAAGCCCTGATCGTACATAAACTGAATCTGGTCCAGTACATTGTTGCCGGCGCTGTTCTTAAACATGCCATCGTGGGGGGCATAGTTCAGATTAAAGGGTTTTCCTACGGCTGGTAGTGAGGTTGCCGAGGGATGAGCAGCAGCAGTAGCAGCACTGAAAGCAAGGGTTGACAGACCTGCCAGGGTTCCCTGCTGCAAGAATTTTCTTCTTTCCATAACGTTATATTTATTGCATGAGATTACTAAATGTATAAAAAACATTGCTTTACCGCAATCGATTTAATAAATTCACTATCGATTCTTTAGCGAGTGACTCTTTTTTTTATTTTATGGCATAAGAAAACCACTGTCTATCGCTGATACCTACGGCATCAACGATTGGCGGCGGGGCAGAATGGCCTGCGGCCGGCTTTTAAAAATAAAAATGAGTGATTACTATTAATTAAACCGGTGTTATGAAAAACAAATTGCTTGTACTGTCGCTCGGCTGTATGATCGCGCATAGTGTGTACGGCCAGGACAATAGTCCTCCCAACCAGTCCTATATGGTTACCCTTCCTGGTACTACTGTTTCCTTCAGGATGGTGCCTATTCCTGCTGGCACTTTCAACTGGGGGAGCCCCGTCTCGGAAAAAGGCAGAAGGGAAGATGAGGGTCCCCGTCAACAGGTAAAAATTGGGGCATTCTGGATGAGCGCACATGAAGTTACCTTCGATGAATACGATGTGTATGCAGATGCAGAAAAAGACAAAACCCCTATTCCTGATGGCATGACCCGCCCCAGCCCACCTTACATTGATCTGACCCTGGGCATGGGTAAGCAGGGCGGCTTTCCTGCCAATAGTATGAGCCAATATGGTGCCCTGAGTTATTGCCGCTGGCTGTATGCAAAGACGGGGATCTTCTATCGCCTGCCTACGGAAGCAGAATGGGAATATGCCTGTCGGGCCGGTGCTGCTACTGCTTATCCTTTTGGCAAGGACAGCGCTACCCTGAAACAGTATGCCTGGTATGCCGGCAACAGTGGTGGCAAATACCACAAAGTAGGAGAGTTGCAACCCAATGCCTGGGGATTGTACGATATGCTGGGTAATGTAGCAGAATGGACGCTTGATCAGTATGATGTACATTATTTAGAGCAGGCGCCGGACACAGATCCATGGAAGCAACCTACTTCCAAAACACCCCGTAGCATCAAAGGGGGTAACTATCAGGATGATGCTGCACACCTGCGCAGTGCGGCCCGTTTGAAATCTGATCCTGACTGGAACAGACGTGATCCACAGATACCTAAGAGTAAGTGGTGGAATGCCGATGCACCTTTTATCGGATTCCGCATCATCCGCCCTGTAAAGCAACCCACGAAAGAAGAAGCCGAACAGTTCTTTGCTGACGTGCTGGATAAATATATTGGTTCCAGATAACTCGCTTAAACACTCACTATCATGCAAAAAAAAGAATTCCACTCAGGTCGTCGTGACTTCGTAAAGCAAACCTCGCTGCTGGCAGGAGGTCTGTTAACCCTGCCTTTAATCAGTCAGGCCAATTTTTTCTCTGGCGGTAATGACGTTATTAAGATCGCTATGATTGGCTGTGGTGGCCGTGGTACAGGAGCTGCTGTACAAGCCCTGAGCACCAAACAGAATGTTCAGCTGGTTGCGATGGCCGATGCCTTTGCTGACCGTCTGAACGAAAGCTATGAAAATATTAAAGGCGAAGTGGGTGACAAACCCGGTCGCCTCAATGTAAAAGATGAACATAAATTCGTAGGCTTCGATGCCTACCTGAAAGCCATTCCACTTGCCGATGTGGTGATACTGGCTACTCCCCCGGGTTTCAGACCTATTCACTTCGAAGAAGCGGTAAAACAGGGTAAACATATCTTCATGGAGAAGCCTGTGGCTACCGACCCCGCGGGCATCAGGAGAGTATTGGCGGCTGCTGAAATAGCAAAGGCAAAAAAGCTGAACGTAGTAGTCGGTTTACAACGCCGTTATCAGAACTCTTACAGAGAGTTATTCAAGCGTGCGCAGGATGGCATTATCGGTGATATTACTTCCATGAATGTATGGTGGAATCAGGGTGCCCTGTGGGTAAGACCCCGTAAACCTGAGTATACAGAAATGGAATACCAGATGCGCAACTGGTATTATTTCAATTGGCTCTGTGGCGATCATATTGTAGAGCAGCACATCCACAATATAGATGTGGGCAACTGGTTCATGAATGAATATCCGGTGACTGCTGTAGGAATGGGAGGTCGCCAGATCCGCACCGGAAAAGAGTTTGGCGAAATATACGATCACCACGCTGTAGAGTATCGTTTTGCAAATGGGGTAGTTATGAATAGTCAGTGCCGTCACTGGAAGGATAGCGCCAGCCGTGTGGATGAGGAACTGATAGGGACCAAAGGCCGTATCATTTGCGACAGGGCGGTGATACAGGATCATAAAGGAAAAGTGTTGTACCAGTTCGATAAGAAACAGGAGAATCAGCCATATCAGGCAGAGCATGATGAACTGTTTGACGCAGTTGCGAAAGGGGAGTACAAATACCATGATGCAGAGCGGGCAGCAAAGACTACGCTCACAGCTATCATCGGTAGGTTGGCTACCTACTCCGGTCAGGTCATTCCATTTGATCAGGCATTGAAGCTGGATCTGAATTTACAACCAGCCACTTATGCCTTTGATGCAAAGCCACAAGTCTTGCCGGATGCAGACGGGAACTATCCTGTAGCAAAACCGGGCACTACCAGATACGTTTAAATTTTGCTTAGTCCGGGCAGCAAAAGCCCGGACTATTTATTATATTGAAGCATGAGGAATTGCAGAATCTTACTTGTTGTCATGTTGTTGTTCCTATTGCAACAACCCGTGTTTTCGCAGAATACTAAAATTCAAACCTGGTCAAAAAAAGAATTGCTCGCCAGCAAGGCGTTGAAGCAGGCACATGTCGGCATTTGCATTTACGAACCAGCTACTGATAAGTATTGGTATAACTACCAGGAAGATCACTACTTCACACCCGCCTCCAACACTAAAATATTCTCTTTATACACAGGTATGTTGTTGCTGGGAGATTCCCTTCCCGCACTCAGATACCTGGACACAGATTCTGTATTGTATGTACAGGGTACGGCAGATCCGGCCTTTCTGCATCCGGATTATACATTGCAACCGGCTTTCCAGTTGCTGCAACAAACCAATAAGAAAATAGAAATCGTGCCTGCCAAAAATGAGAATGCCCGCTTTGGCTATGGGTGGTCATGGAATGATTATGCAGACTACTATCAATCAGAATTAAATGAATGGCCGATGTACGGCAACGTAGCCCGCTTGCGTCATCACGGCGATAGTTTATATATCGTTCCCAAACTCTACGAACTCACTACCAACAAGGATAACAAACTCACATCGCTGGAGGTAAAGAGAGATGAGCGGAGCAATCGCTTCTCCATGGATTACAACAGCGCAGTGTATAAATTTGAAGAAGAGGAAGTGCCTTTCATCACCGGTGGGCTGGATGACCTGGCTTTCCGTCTGCAGGATACGCTGCATAAACCTGTATACATTGCACCTCAGGCACCTGCCGGATTGCTACTCCTGAAAGGCATTCCTGCCGATTCGCTCTTTTTGCCTATGATGCATAGAAGTGATAATTTCTTTGCAGAGCAAACACTGATGATGTGTGCCAATAAACTCTTTGATACCATCAGTACCAAACGGATGATCAGCTATATGCTGGATCATTATTTAAAAGACCTGCCAGATACTCCTAACTGGGCGGATGGTAGTGGTTTATCACGTTACAACCTGTTCTCTCCGAGAGACTTTGTGTATGTACTCTCCAACATGTACAAAACCTATCCTACATCCCGTCTCTATAGCCTGTTTGCCACAGGTGGCAAAGGCACGTTGAAGAACTACTACAGGGAGCAATTTGTGCATGCAAAAACAGGTACACTCACTGGAGTTGTAGCCCTGAGCGGATACCTGGTCACAAAGAAAAATAAGACACTGGTATTTAGTGTGCTTGTAAATAATCACAACGACAGTGCCTCCACTGTCCGAAGGGAAGTGGAACATTTCCTGACGCAGGTGTACGAAAGCTTCTAGTTTTTAAGATCGTAACTCAGCAGAACGATGGTGTCAGTCGGTGAATCTTTTTCGATAAACCCGGTGCTGTCCGCGTAGAAGTAATTGGCAATCGTACCAATACTGTTCGCCTTGCCGCCGGCTATAACATACCCGTCCTGTTTTACGCCAATTACCCGGGAATAAGTCTTGCCCACCACTGTTTTCGGTGTCCCTTTCTGAATGATATGATAATCCAGCAGCGCCGTCTCCGGATCACCGGCCAGGGTAGTGGCTTTGATGGTATCGGACCAATGCCCATTCAGCTCATAATTGTCATACAGGAATGGTCTTACAGCGGCCGGATGATAGGAAGTAGAGGAAGTAAAGGCCGGCTCAAACAGGTAATAACCTCCCTTGTTATACCGAATGAATTGCAGGTTATATCCATCAGTGAGTACGGCATAGGTTTCTCCCTGCAATACCGTATCCCCGGTAACAGTCAGTGTATAATAATAAGTGGCTGTTTGTGTTTTGTACCTATAATTGTACGTAGAGCCCTTTGTATAAGGAGCGTAGTCATATACTACTTCAGGTGTCTTTACGGTATCTGCCGTTGGTGTTTCAGGCGTTCCTTCGTAGCTATATTCTTTTTTACAGGCAGTAGCCAGGCATAGTACAAGAATAACGGGTGTAAAAACCCGCATAAAGTATGACATAGTATTATCACTCTTTTAAAGTTGGCAATCGTTTGCAGAGGATAGTATACAAATAAACGTAATAGGGAGTCCTACAGATTTTTTACGGGTTACAAAGGGTCAGATTGTCGGTTTTGAGGGTATCAATGGTGCTATTTACGCTATATGGGCCAATTTCTTTCTGAAATACCAGGTTACCGCAGTGATCGGTAAGGGTAAGAATTAACGGCTGATTGGCGGCTACCTTTCCTGTAAAGTGGCCTGCAGCATTCGTATAACCAAATGTAGGAATGAAATCAATTTTGGTGGCAATTGTGGTGATCAGATTCGCCACGGGCAGCCCTGATTCCTGGAAGATATTTGCATCCAGGGCGACCTGGGAATAAGTGGTGGCAAACAGCCAGCGGGTGCCCTGCCGGATATTGCCTGTATAGCCGGTTCCTTGTTTATAGCCAAGGGTTTCCTGTTTCCATCGTCCACTGATGGTATCCAGGTAATAGAGGCCAATTTGTGCAGGAGCGGTTGCCCTGTAAGGTCCAGGGATGTTCATGGTTATATTTACAAGGTGCGCACCATCCGGATGTAGGACCGCATTGCTGGTATCCAGCAGATCAACGGCCACCTGTCCGTATGGGATGAGGCCAAATTCGTGTCCATTGTTATCAATACCCCGCAGGTCCCCCGCCATACGGGTAGCCATGGTTAGATCTGATGGAGATATATAGTCTACCGATACGGAAACGGTGCCTTTATAAACCTGGTTAGCAGTATTAAAGATCTGATTGGGAGAGAACACAATATTTACACCTGTAAAACCAATATTCCCCACAGCAGTTCCGGAAAAGGAGGTCGTCAGATCCTTGGGAGCCAGCATTACCTGCAGGTATTGCTGGCCATAGGCATGCGCCATCAGGGTACGGATGCCATTGAGGTAGCCGTTTTTTTTGACGGAGATTACTGCCGCATTCGTGTCGACCATGACATTTGAAAATGCAAAATAGCCATCTTCGTCAGTGACTGTACTTTGATCACCACAAAATACTGTCGCGTTGGTGAGCGGTTGCTGAGATTCATCTATAACCCGGCCCTGAAAGGAAGAGGGAGCGGTCGTTATTTCTTTAACGGGATTGGCTGTTTCAGCGGAAATGATCTTTTTACAGGCCGTTGCGGCCAACAGTAGTAGTAATGGGGACAATCTTAACAAATACATAGTGACAGTGGAAAAAGCGGGATGAGCTCTTGTAATAAAGTTAGAGTAAATAATTGATTTACAACAGATGAGGCTGACCTGCTACAGCAAGTCAGCCTCATTCAGTTGGAAAAAATGTCCAATAAAATATTATACGCCCAGGCTCCATCCCTGACGGTAAGTTCTCTTTACGAACTGATTGGCTTCATCAAAGTTGGTCACCTTCATATTTTTATTATCCCACAGCAGTTTTACATAACGGCCAGGGTAAGAAGTTTTGCCATTTTCTTCTTTGCGGATGTCAAAGCTTCTGATAGCCAGGTTAGCCATCAGCAACGCTTCGGTCAATGGACCAGCAATAGAGAAAGGAGAGGAGATCGCCTTATCCTTATCGCTGTTATAACCAGCGATCGCAGCATTTACCCATTGTACATAGTGACCTTCCGGTACGCGCGCATATTTCTGTGGTACTTTGGTCTGTTCGGTACGGCTGGTAGGCAGTAATTTAGGATCGCGGCCATAAGTACCACACATCATTTTACCTTTCGTACCAATGAAGATTGCACCGTTACCACCATCGCCCATTATTTCGTTAGAGCCCAGTTCTTCAGGTCTTTCAGGCTGGATACCACCATCCATCCAATGGAGGGTTACTTCCTTGCCTTTGTGATCTTCAAATTTCAGGATCACGTGAGAAGATGGAGGGCAACTTTCAGGGAAATAGCCTCTCTTGAATTCATCCACATATACGCTACCTACACTACATTCTACTGACTTGGGAGAACCCAGGCCCAGTATACGGAATGGGGGTTCGATGATGTGGCAACCCATATCGCCGAGTGCACCGGTACCATAATCCCACCAGCCACGCCAGTTGAACGGAACGAGTTTATCAATGTAATCTTTATAAGGAGCGGTACCTAACCACAGATCCCAATCCAGTTCTGCCGGAACGGGCGCTTTCATGGTAGACCATGGAATACCTTGTGGCCAAACAGGTCTGTCTGTATAGCAATATACAGTGTGTACATCGCCAATAGTGCCGGCATCATACCACTCACGCAGTTGGCGAACACCATCACCGCTGGAACCCTGGTTACCCATTTGGGTCACCACTTTGTACTTTTTGGCGGCTTCAGAAAGCATGCGAGCTTCGTAGATGTCGTGGGTGAGGGGCTTTTGCACATATACGTGTTTACCCAGTTGCATCGCTGCCATGGCGGCAACAGCATGTTGGTGATCCGGTGTGGATACAGTCACCGCGTCTATGTTTTTGTGCTCTTTGTCAAGCATCTCCCTGAAGTCTTTGTAAAACTTAGCTTTTGGAAAGCGCTTTACAGAATTTGCTGCACGACGGGTGTCTACATCACAGAGGTAGGCTATGTCAGAAGGGCCTTTGGCTATTTCTTCCAGATCGCTTTCACCTTTACCGCCCACACCAATACCAGCTACACGCAGGCGATCGCTGGGAGCAATGAATCCTTTTCCACCTAATACATGACGTGGCACAATCATGAATCCGGCGGCTGCAATTGCGCCATCCTTCAGGAACGATCGGCGGGAGACCTGATTTCCCGGGGTGTTTTTTTCGTGGACCATATTAACAATGTTTATTTAGTTGAGACTGATTTTATACCATAATCGTGGATCGCATTTTGCGTCTTATACGGTTTTAAATTATAAATTTATTTTTAAAGAAAGAAGGTAAAATATAGCAATGGCATACATCATTGGAGTTGATATAGGAACCAGCAGTGTCAAAGTGATTGCTGTAAAGGAAGACGGAAGCGTAAAGGCACACTGCCAGCAGGAATATACTATTCATCAGCCGCAGGCCGGTTATAGTGAACAGGACCCTGTTTTCATATTGGCAGCAGTAAAGAGTGGGATCAGAAGTGTAGCTACTATAATGAGGGAGGCGCCAGCTGCAATCTCCTTTAGTAGTGCCATGCATAGTGTGATGATGATGTCGGAGCAGGGGGAGGCACTGACACCCCTGGTAATCTGGGCGGATAACAGGAGTGAGGAAATCGCCGATCGGCTGAGAGGTACAGCAAAAGGTGCCCGCATTTACCAGCAGACAGGAACGCCTATTCATGCCATGAGCCCTTTGTGCAAGATCATCTGGTGGAAGGAAAATGAACCTGAATTATACAAACAGGCTACCTGTTTCATAGGTATCAAAGAATACATCTTCTATCATTTCTTTGGTAGGTATATCACAGATTATTCCATTGCCTCTGCTACGGGGTTATTTAATATACATGAGTTACGATGGAATGAGGATTCCCTGGAGCTGGCAGGTATTACCGATCGCCAGTTACCACAAGCGGTGAGTAGTGATAGTATCATTACAGGGCTGGACCCTCTTATTGCCGCGGAACTGGATATCCCGGCAGAAACGAAGTTTGTAGCAGGTGCGAGTGATGGCTGTCTGGCACAATTGGGCAGCAATGCTCTCGATGCAGGTCATGCTTCATTAACGATTGGCACCAGTGGTGCTGTGCGAATGGCCATTCCCAGGGCGATGACTGATGAGCATAACAGGTTGTTCACTTATATCCTTACCCCGGGTTGTTTTGTAATAGGTGGTGCTATAAATAATGGAGGTGTATTGCTGCAATGGTACCTGGATAAGTTTTTACAATCAGGGCTGACCATAGATGCTGGCCTGCAGCAGGCCTTTGCTACGCCTGCTGGTGCGGCAGGGGTGATCTGCCTGCCTTACCTGCATGGAGAAAGAGCGCCGGTGTGGGATGGACATGCGAAAGGGGCTTTTATAGGAGTACAGCCGCAGCATACCCAATGGCACTTTATGAGAGCGATACTGGAAGGGATGGCGTATGGTTTATTGAGTATCACCAAAGCGTTGTGTGAGACGGCGGAGCAGGTAAAGAAGATTTCCGTAAGTGGGGGCTTTACCGCCTCCAAAGAATGGGTGCAGCTGCTGGCAGACATATTTCAGCAACCCATGTATCTGACTAAGGAGAGTGATGCTTCTGCATTGGGGGCCGTATTGCTGGCGGCGGATGCAATAAAATTGAAAGTTGCCTTGTCGGCACAGGAGGAGACCATCGTAGAGCCGGATGCTGCAAAAGCGGAGATGTATCAAAAAGGATACGAGGTATATATAAAACTATACGAGGCTTTGAAACCTGTATTCCCTATAATGTAAAACGTCATGCCGGAAGGCATGACGTTTTAGTTTCTTATCAACCACCGAACATCTTAGCGAGATCGGTTAATTTAAATGATATATAAGTGTACTTCCCGCCGGGTGCTGCATTGGGCATTGCACAGGCAAAAAGCTCATCTATAATATTCTGCATTTCTCTGGTAGTGAGCGATTTTCCTGAGGGGATGGCGTTGTTTCGGGCCATGGACCTTATCAGTTGTTCCCGCTTATTCACTTTGAGTTCACTGCTAAAGTGTTTGAACTGTTCCAGCAATCCTTCGATGCTGGCTTGTTCGTTACCACTCTGGATATCGGCTGGTGTACCTCTTACTACAAAGGTATTGTTGCCAAAGGGTTCCAGATCGTAACCCAGTACCTGCAGGTCAGGGATCATTTCGCCGATCAGGGCAGCATCGGCTGGTGGCAGTTGCAGGGTTTGAGGGAACAGGCTTTGCTGTGCCGGTACCGGAGCTTCCTGCAGTGCACGGAGGTAGCGTTCGTAAAGAATGCGTTCATGTGCAGCCTGCTGATCGATCAGGATAAAGCCTGACTTGATCTGGGAGAGAATGAACTGCTGATGTACCTGAACAGGTACTTTCTGATCGATGGTATTGTCCTGCCAGCGTTCGTCAATGACAGAGGCGGTGGAAGCCCTGCTTTCGAACCCTACAGCTGGTAAAGGCTGTGTGAGGGTTTCTTCGCGCTCTTCCCGGTAGGAGGAAGAACTATCTGAGGAGGATTTGCCAATATCGTATAGATCTTTCCAGTGCTTCAGGTTACTACTGCTCTTATCGATTACATGTGCCTGATTGGCCTGGGAAAAAGTTTTGTACAGAGAGGACGTTGCGGACTGTTCCTGACGTTCGGCAGTAAATGGCTGGCTTACGGCATCCAGTTGCTGGATTTCCGGGTCCAGTTCGAAGTTGAGGGTTGGCATCACATTGAATTGTGCCAGAGAATGCTTGACAGCTGACTGTACAAAAGCATACATTACCTTTTCGTCGTCGAATTTAATTTCCTGCTTGGTGGGGTGCACGTTGATATCAATATGTCCCGGGTCGAGGTCTATAAACAGTACGTATAATGGAAAACTGTCTGCAGCAATCATATCGGCAAAGGCCGTCATGATAGCATGGTTCAGATAAGGGCTCCTGATAAAGCGGTTGTTGACAAAGAAGAACTGGTCGCCCCTGGTCTTCTTGGCAGCATCTGGTTTACCTACGAACCCGTGTACATCCATATAGTCGGTAGTTTCCTTCACGGTCACCAGCTTAGAGTTGTAGTGCTGGCCGAGGATAGCAATCACACGTTGCTTCAGGGAGCCTTTTTCAAGGTAGAAGAGCTGTTGTGTATTGTTCAGGAGGGTAAACTGGATTTGTGGAAAAGCCATGGCTACCCGGATGAACTCATCAACGATGTGTCTCATCTCGGCTGCATTGCTTTTCAGGAAGTTACGTCTGGCTGGTACGTTGAAGAACAGGTTCTTCATTGCAATAGAAGTGCCTTCCGCCGTTTGGCAGGGTTCCTGTTTCCTGACGGCACTATTGTCGATCTCGATATAAGTACCTATGTCTGTACCACGCATCCTGGTTTTCAGTTCAACCTGCGATACTGCGGCAATTGAAGCCAGTGCTTCACCCCGGAAGCCCATCGTCCGGATCTGGAACAAGTCTTCAATGGTTTGGATCTTAGAGGTGGCATGCCTCTCGAAACACATGCGGGCATCTGCTTCACTCATTCCCTTACCGTTATCAATTACCTGTACCAGTTCCTTTCCGGCATCCCGGATGATTAGTTGAATTTCCGTTGCACCAGCGTCCACCGCATTTTCCAGCAGTTCTTTCACTGCTGAAGCTGGCCGTTGGATCACCTCACCTGCTGCGATTTGATTGGCTATGTTGTCTGGTAATAGATTGATAATGTTCGCCACGTATAATGTGCCTTTATGCTGTAAAGTTAGGAAAGTTTACTGTTGATTCCGGAGGCGGGGATAAGATGCTGGCAAAATGTGAACTAGCGTTTTTGCATTCTCCTCAAGTGCTGTATTGACAAGGCTTTCAGCGTTTTGTGGAAAGTGTGGATATGTTATTAACATTTCCACCTTGTTAACAAGACGTTAATCGGCGTGATTTTCAGCCATCTACTGAGGGAATCTGATAATTTTGATCCTCGCAGTATTAATACGTATTTGATTAGGGGAAAAAACCAGCATATGGAAGACGAAAAAAAGAGTGATGTATATTCCCGGACGGATACCAATAAGGTGAGTCTGACTAACGATGAATGGCAAAAGCGCCTCACTCCTGAAGTATATCACATAGCACGGGAGAAGGGTACAGAATGGGCTTTTACAGGCAAATACTGGAATTCAAAAGATAATGGCACTTACTATTGTGCTGCCTGTGGTAACCCACTGTTTATATCCGATGCCAAATTTGAGAGTAGCTGTGGCTGGCCCAGTTTCTTTGAGCCAGTTACCAAAGGTAGCGTAATCTATGCGCCAGACAATACCCATGGTATGCACCGGACAGAAGTAATGTGTGGCCGTTGCAAGGCGCACCTCGGACACGTATTTGACGACGGTCCTCCTCCAACAGGCTTACGCTATTGCATCAATTCTGTCATCCTCGACTTTGAAGGAGACAAGCAGTAAATATTTATATACAGGGAAAAGGACTGACTGAATTGAATTTGGTCAGTCTTTTTTGCTAGCAGACCTACGACAGATAAGCCTGTAATTCGTTGACATAGGATGTAGGCTCAAATTCTATAATTTCATATAGTGCCAGCTGGAATTTATCCAGCGGATCTTCGCTCATAATTTCTTCTACTTCTCTGCGGCTCGATGCTTTACATATGATCAGGCCTCCGGATTTCGGTTTCCTGCGACCTGCCAAAATAAATTTACCGCTCTTGTAGAACTTGTCTAGGAATGCCCGATGCTGTTCCATATAGTGTTCTATGGCAGCGACAGGTCTGATATATTGTAACAGGATCAGGTACATGATAGCGTTTCAATAATAGGATTTAGTGATTAGAGTTGGAAACCTTGATGCAAAGGTATAAAACTATTGCAGCTTTCAATTTTATAATACTCAATATAAATGAATCAATTGTGATATCCCTGAAAACTGCTACATATCTGAAAAAGCTGTAACTTAATATTAACCACTCATAGCTTTACTAACGAAAAACAAAGTAATTTAGCGTCCAGTTTATCTATATTATTAAATTCAGATCCCCTTTTTATGACAAAGATGTTTTCCAAAGTTTTGTTAACTGCTGTTACTGCGGCAGTTATATTGTCTGCATGTTCAAAGGTACCTGATCAGAGCAAATATATCCCGAAAACTGCGGGCGTTGTGCTGAGCATCAACAGCAAGCAGATCACTAATAAACTGGTGACCAACGGTCTGACCATGGAGAAAATGTTTTCCGCATTACAGGACAAGGATACAGCAAATCCTGCTATGAAAGCCTGGAAAGATGCTGAAAACTCGGGTGTAGACCTTCAAAATAATTTCTTCGTTTCTGTTGTGTTCAATGGTAGCCAGCAGTCCTACGTGACCCTTACCGGTGGTCTGAAAGACGCTGCCAAGTTCGAAGCTTACCTGAAAAAGAACCTGCCAAACTTCACCCTGCAAAAGAAAAATGACTTCCAGTATGTATGGGAAGCAGACCAGGATGCTGTAATTGGCTGGAACAAAGAAACCGTTATTTACCTCCGTGGTGTAGATGCCAACAAACTGAAAAATGGCGGTCTTCCTGGTGGTATGCCGGGTGGTATGCCTGGCGGCCTGGACGAAGATGAAGACGATAGCAGCGCTGTTGATAGCGCTGTAGCTACTCAGGTTCGTTATGCAGCAACTGATGTGGAAGCTACCTGGGTGGCCGAAGCTGATCACCTTTTCCACCTGAAGAAAGATGAATCTGCTGCAGACATTTCCGCTTTCCATGACCTGCTGAAAAATAATGCTGACCTGAGCGTTTATGTAAACCCCGAGCCAATGTATGCTTCACAGGGTGCAGCCATTCCTGCTAACCTGAAGAAACTGCTGGAAGGTAGCTACTATACCGGTGCAGTAAACTTCGAAAAAGGTAAAGTGGTAATGGACGGCGTATCTTACGCTGGTAAAGACCTGGCTGAGATCTACAAGAAATATGGTAAAACTGAAGCAGATGTAAAACTGCTTGAACAATACCCTTCTGATAATATCTTAGGCTTTATGGTATACGGTTTCGACTTCCGCATGGTAGGCGATATCGTAAAAGCAACCGGTCTGGATGGTATGGCGAATATCAGTCTCCGTATGTACTCCGGCAATCAGAACCTGACCCTGGATGATATCCTGAATGCTTTCAACGGCCAGATGTTCTTTGCTGCTTCTGACCTGAACGTGAAGAAAACGCCAAGCACTGTGGTGGCAGGTGACTCAATCACCAGAACTGATGTAAAATGGGTATTTGCTATGAAAGTAGGTGATAAGGCTGCTTTTGATAAAGTAATCAGCACACCAGCCCTGCAGACATTCGTTACCAAAAAAGATAACAAATATGTGCTGGCCGATATGATGCAACAGCCTGGTATGCCAGCACTGTCTATCGACGATAAACTGATTGCTGTGGCTAACGACCAGCCAACACTGGATGCTTACCTGAGTGGTAAGGGTAAAGCCGGTGGTCTGGACAATAGCTTCGTAAGCAAGATCAAAGGCAATCCAATGGGTGCTTATATCAACTTCGAAAAGATTGCAGCTGCCATTCCTGACAACGAAATCCCTCAGAATGGTAAGGCAATCGCCGGCCAGGTAAAAGACCTGCTGAAGGATGCGACTGCTGTAACCCATCCTTTTGATGGTAAATCACAGCATTCTGAAATCGTGCTGAACTTCAAGAAGGATGAAAACAGCCTTGTTCAACTGGTAAATCTTGGTACCAATGTTGCCAAATTTGTACAGGAAGGAAAAAAGGCAGATACTTCAGTAGTGTATTAAAAACGGCATAAATAATTTAAATTAAAAGATCATCCGGTTTCGAAAGAGCAGGATGATCTTTTGGTTTAATAAACAGCATTGCTCATGCAGTTACAATTAGATAACCTGGTTCCCATTCCTCTCAGGGACAAAATCCTGCAGCGTACATCGGAGATCTGGAACCAGGCAGTGACATTTACCCCCGGTAGTTTGGTCAAGATCAAAGCACCATCGGGCACAGGTAAGACCACCCTGGTTCACTACCTGTATAATATCAGGAATGATTACACCGGAAAGGTACTGGTAGATGGTCAGCCATGGGACACCTACAAGAAAGACCAGATTGCCCGTATGCGTCAGCAGCAGGTCAGCGTTGTTTTCCAGGACCTGCGCATCTTTGACCAACTCACCGCACAGGAAAATATAGAGCTCAAAAGAATCATGCTCCCCAACCCATACTGTACTGCTGAAAAGGTAACAGAAATGGCAGCCCGCCTGCACGTATCTCACATCATGAACCAAAGTGGTAAAACATTATCTTACGGAGAACGTCAGCGTATTGCCATCATCCGCGCACTGGTACAACCCTTCGAATGGCTTATCATGGACGAACCCTTCAGCCACCTGGACGATGCAAACGCACAAAAGGCCGCTGATCTGATCGCAGAAGAATGCCGCGCCCGCAAAGCCGGATTTATTTTAACAGACCTGGACCATGATAACAGGTTTGCCTACGACACACATTTCAATCTATGAAGCAATCGTTTTTTGGCTTACTCAAAAAGATCATTCAGACGGGCATAGGCAAAGGCCGTCTGCTTATGGCTACTACCGGCCTGGGTATCGCCATGTTCCTGCTGCTGCTGTCCATACAGATGCACACGGACTTCGACCAGTTGCTCTACAACCAGCAGAACCAGAATGAAAGCGTAGATTTCCTCGTCATCAATAAGAAGATCACGAATGATATGATGGGGCAGTCGGAGAAAAGTGAGTTCACCCCACAGGAAATTGCTGATATCAAAAAACAGCCATTCACTGCCGCCTTCGGCTTCATTACCTCCAATCAATATAAGGTGACTGCTGCTGCTCCCGGCGATCTGCACTTCTATACCGAAATGTTTTTTGAAGCCGTACCAGATACCTTTATCGATGTGAAAAGTGAAGACTGGAAATGGCAGGTAGGGGATAATACCATTCCTATTATCCTGCCAAACGACTTCCTCAATCTATACAACTTTGGCTATGCTCTGAGCCAGGGATTGCCACAAATTTCACAGGAGACCATCAAGGCTCTACCCATGAAAATCACAATTTCCAAAGGCCTGCTTACACAGGAATTCACCGGTAGAATCGTCGGTTTTTCAGACAGAATTACCTCCTTCCTCGTACCGGGTAGTTTCATGGAATGGGCCAATGGAAAGTTTGGCAACGGACTGACACCTGCCCCCAGCCGTGTGATCATCAAAACAAAAGACCCTTCCAACCCCGTATTGGTCAAATACCTGGAAGACAAAGGCTATAGCACCAACCAGGATAAACTCAAATACAGCAAAACCAAGGTGATTGTACAAACCATCGTATCGGTGATTGGTTTCTTTGGCGTGATCCTATTACTTTTTGCGCTGCTGGTATTCAGCATGTTTATTCAGGTAGTGATTGCCAGCTGCAAGCGGGAAATTCAATTGCTTGTGACGTTGGGTACAGCGCCTCGTCAATTGCAACGCTACCTGATGCGACAATTTGTGCCTTTGTATATATTTACAGCCATTATCTCGCTGGTATTAATTACTGTGGTGCAATGGAAAGCTGCAGGTATACTCGCAGGGATGAATATGTTTGTATCTTCATGGATCAGCGCTGCTACCGCAGGCGCAGCATTGCTGGTGATCGTGCTGGTATATATTGTGAACCTGCGGAGCGTGAGGCGATATATCAACGAGATCAGTTAATTCAATTTATTCTTTCTAACATATAAAATGCAAGTTGAACATGTTTGTACACGTTGTAAATTTTTATCTGAAAGCAGATCTTTCGGCAGCTGATATCAAAGCATTTGAAGAAGGTGTAAAATCCCTCAGTGCTGTGGAAACACTCGTGACGTTCAATGTAGGCAAACCTGCAAATACTGACAGACCAGTAATTGTGAAGGATTATAGCTATTGTCTGGTCACCGCGTTCAATGACGAAGCAGGACACGATACTTATCAGGTACACCCGGTGCACCTGGCATTCGTAGAAAACTGCAAACACCTGTGGGATAAAGTAGTCATCTTCGATTCAGAATCTTTTTAAGACAGCGCCAGCTACATCATTAAGAGGGTATTGATCTCCGGATCAGTATCCTTTTTCTTTGCCGGTCACCGAACGGTGTGGCAGGATAAAAGTTTCTTTCACCTGCTGTGATTGCAGCAGGTATGGGGTAAACAAAATACCTTTTACAAAACTGTATATAATCCCTTTCAGTTCCCCGAGCTCCCAGTATGATCTGTACAGATAATGTGATATGCCTGTGTCTATTATATTGAAGACCACAGCTGCCAGCAAATAATACACCATAGCATTCGGGAATGTATCTCTGCGATTGACGAACAATGCGACAAGCAGAATGCTATATATGAAGAAGAAACAGGCTGTCACCACTCTTATTATAAACCAGCATTCCAGGATGGTTGGGTTACTGACGGAATGTGTCGTCTTACTTAACAGCAGCCATTCTTTATAACTAAAAAAGCCACTGTTAAAAATGCCCGTTAACATGATCAATGGGGTGACAAATACAAAGAAGGCGATAATTAAAAGAAAAATATTTAACCCTGCAGGAACCAACTCTTCCTGTGAGGGATAAATAGAATACTGGTTATATTTCCATGCCAGCCGTCCAAAGAAACCAAGGAAGAAAATAGCCAGTGTCAGGGTCACCCAGTTCACAGCATTGTCAGCAGGTTTGGCCATTTCCATCGGCTCATCCGGTGACCAGAAGAGACTGAAAGAAATGATATCATCCATCTTGTTCCTGTCACTTTCATACTTTGCTAAGTAGTTGGCAGGAATGTGGTCCTGAAATGTTTCAAAAGTATAGTGGAAGGTAACATGCCTGCCATTCACTTCTGACGTAAATGAAAACGCATAATAGGGATTACTGATCTTTATCGGCTCATCACTAAGTGACCAGTCTATCGGCATATCCATATCAATAGTATAATCCAGTGAATATGGATAACGCATTTCCAGCGGCGCTTGTGATTTGTTGTTTTTCTTTTTACTGAGTTTGGGCAATGCTTCCTGTAAGATGCCTGCTGTTACTGAGATCTCCAGCCGTCCCGGTTCTTCTGCATCATCTTTCCAGGGTTCATCCAATACATACCTCTCTACCACACTGAAATGATTCTTTACAGGATTATCAATTGTTTTCAGTGCAGAATCAGTATGCAATTCACCATAAATATTTTTGTAGTAGTCGAGATAGGTTTTCTCCTGATCTTTCATACTGTTATTGGCAAATACATCACGTTGCTGATCAGCAAATTGTTGGGTGTATTCACTACGGACAATGAGTGTTCCTTTCTTGCTTTTTGTATCGGGTAGTGTGAAGTGTTCTTTGATCGTCTGCTTCCCTCTCTTCAGTTGTGGAATGTTAGTGAGTTTATCACTACCACCGGGTTTGATAATCAATGCCTGTTGATAATCAGGTATATAATGTTCGCTGAGTGGGCCGCGTTGATAACTGATGGTTGGATCTATCCAGTAACTGCTGTCACCTAGTTGCACATATACGATCACATGGTTGAACATGAAAGGAGAAGGCAGGTAATCTGATACGTGAGCTTTCAGATAAGTGTTGGTATAAGCCATGCTGGCATTGATACCATCTGCCTGCAACAAGGTTGTGAGCAGGAGTGATTTGTCTTTACAATCACCAAAGCGCTGATCTAATATTTTGTCGGGGTTGTTGGGGCGATGAGAATATTCTCCCATTTCAATGCCCATATAGCGGATGTCGTCCTGCACAAACCGCATCGCATTTTGCAGGTATAATGATTTATCATTGCCGGATTGTTTTTTCAATTCAGCAATCCTCGTTTGCAGTCGTTCGCCGGGGGCGGGAGGGGTGTTGATTTTTGCGCCCCAGTTGATAATCTCTGACCATGATTTATATTCACTGGCTTGTACGAAAGGGAGTGTGGTATACCATTCCGGCGCGTTGTCATCTTCGTCGGTGGGCATTACATCTGCAATCTTCCATTCGTACAATTGCATGCCTTTCCAGGTACTTTTTACTGGTAGTCGTGCGCCGTTAAAAGGCTTGAATTGTATGTCCCTTGTTGGCGCTGCAATGAGTGCTTTGTAATAGTTGACGATGGGGTCGTAAGAAGTGAAGTAAAAAGAATTCGCGTATTTGTGTTCAAATATGGGATTTGCACCTTCTAAGGTGTACGAATATTCAATCTGATCGCCTTTGCGTACATCTTCAAGGATGTAGTAGGCGGTGAAGGTACCGCTGTAAATAAACCGGGAAAGATCTTCTTCCTTTTGCAGGATGCGGAAGCGGGATGGATCCAGTTTACTGATCACCTGTCCATTGCGGCGGATGATCAGCTGGTGAAAGCGCAGCTTTTCATAAGTAGGGTCGTATTCTACTGAAATTTCCGCACCATTCTGAATACCTGCCTCCGATACAATCTGTCTGATAATATGCCTGTATACTGCATTTTTTTCCGCGTGGTGCTGTTCTTCCAGCAGAAGCAGAAAGTAGCCGTTACTTACTTCTCTTGCATCCGGTGTTTTGCCCAGGTCCGGCTTGTAAGGTGCCAGCCAGTCCGGCGTTGGGGATACAGTGAAGTTTTTTTGGGCCATCAGGCCGGTTTGCAGTACGAACAGAGATATTATCAGCAGAATGAATCGCATATGGAAATTAGTTATTCTCGACAGTCAGCGCATACACAGCAAAGGATGCCAGCCAGTGTTCACCGGCATAATCGCCGCTGGCTACGTGTGGTATAGCGGCTTCCAGGTGTTGGTTGGCCAGTGCCTGGATAGCGGCGGTGTTCTTACCCGCATGACGTGCAATGCCGTAGAGGCACCAGGCACGGCTCAGGTTTAAACCATCGAGGTGAACGAGTTTACCATCGGTACGGTCTTTTACCTGTGCCAGGGTAAAGATGTTGATATTTTTTGCAAACAGTCCTGGCAGGAATTCCTGGATCCATGACTGATATTGTGGTGCTGGCAATATTCTCCACATCAGGTCAGCTTCTTCCAGGCAGGGAGAAAGAAAGTCGTAGCCGCCCGGTTCGTAGCTGACAGGACCATTTTTGTCTGCCAGGTAGAAGCGGGTAGCAGCAGCTTTGATGGCATCTTGCAAGGGCTGATCCTTGGCTGTCACAGCGTAGTCCCATGCAAGAGAAAGACCGAAGGCAAGGTTGGTATGTTCGCCTACGCGGATGGGGTACATGAGTTTACCAAGGAAGTCGATGTAGGCTTTGGAAAACTGTGCAGCCAGTGGTTGTACGTTGGCAGCCAGTTGCTTTCCTTCCGGTGAATTCCAGGTAAGCAGTTCTCTTTGCAATTGTAGCAGCCAGCTCCAGCCATAGATGCGTTCAAAACCTTTGTTCTCTTTGTTGGTGAACAATTGTTGTTCCTGCTGAATGTGTCCGGCAGTCAGGTTTTGCTGCAGTTTGGTGAGGATCTGTTCATGCTGAGGCAGGGTAGGGAATGATTTGAGCAATCTTACCAGCATCCAGTGTCCATGTACGCTGCTGTGCCAGTCGTAGCAGCCATAGAAAGCAGGATGATAATTTCTCGGGTTGGTTACAAGAGAGGTATCGGTAAATACTACTCCCGTTTTGTAGGGAAATTCCTGCTGCATACATCTCAGTGGCAGCTTTGACAGGTGTGCAGCGCCATCGATGGTCAGTTCCAGATGGCCTGCACTGTTGTGTGTATAAAGCGGTTGTTGTGCAAAGGCAGTAGACATAAAAGTACTGATTAAGAGTGCACCCAATACGATGGACTTCTTCACGTGTTATCTGTTAAGCAGTAGTTTGAAATAAAAGGATGGTTTAGTCAGTCGCTTGCGCAGGTCTACCTCATAGAACATGCAGGAGAGGAGTTCCTGCAGTTGTTTGTTGCGGCTGCTCACCTTCATAAGGGTGTTGAACAGCCATGGGTAGCGGATCAGCTTTTGCAGTCGGTAGCTCAGTTTTAGCTCAGGCCCCATCACACGATATACTTCAGCATCATATTTAGCCAGTTTAGCTGCGGAGAAATCATTTGCCAGCAGGGCCTCGTGTGCCTGCAGCCCTGCTATTCTGCCGGAGTACAATGCGTTGCCGATACCTTCGCCAGTGAATGGATCTATCAGGTAAGCGGCATCGCCTACCAGCATATAGCGCTCGCCATGGAGTACACGAACTTTACTACCCAGCGGCAGGCCATAGCCTTCGATATTACTGGTCAGTTCAGCATCTTTGAAGCGCTCTTTGAATACAGGATCGTTGGCAATAATGTCCAGCATTTCCTTTTTTAGGTTGATCTTCTTTTTGCGGACTGCTTCGCTGAGAATACCTACGCCCACATTGGCTTCGCCATTTGGCAGCGGGAATATCCAGAAGTAGCCGGGGAGCAGGCTTTTCAGGAAGTGCAGTTCTATAAAGTTGTCCGGATTGTTGCCACTTACGTTTTTGTAATAGGCACGAATACCGGCTACGTAATGGTTCGGTTCCATAGTGATGCCGGCTACTTCTTTTGTAAAAGAAGAGTAGGCGCCATTGGCGATAATGAGGAGTTGGGCTTTTACCTGGAAAGCGCCGTTGTTGCCGCTTACGAGGTAGCCATCTTCCTGCAGTTCGTATTTATCGACGTTTACCTTTTCGTGTAAACTGATTTCTTTGCGGCGTTTCATTTCATCCACAAGGAAGTTATCGAAGTCCATACGTTTGGCAACGTAGCCAATGGGCGTTTCTTTATGGCCTTCGTTCCTGCTGTTATAGTCAGGCCTGTATCCTACATCCAGGCTATGACGACCTGGCGATACAAAGGTGACACCCCAGCTGTTCACTTTGAAAGAAGCCTCTTTGAGGCGGGTAGCAATGGCAGGGTCGATACGGTTAAGTGCCGTGATAACTTTTCCACTCAATCCGTCTCCACAAACCTTATCACGGGGAAATACAGCTTTATCTACTACTATACATTCAACGCCCAGTTGTGCAAGTTGTAGTGCAGCTGCGGCACCGCCTGGACCGGCACCGATAATACATACTTTGGTTTCCAACATGTTGTTGATTTAAGATGGTAAGATAAAGAAAAGTGAAATATCTTCGCGGGCTAAAATAGTCCCACCATGTTTGATATGTTTGGTAAGCTGCAGGAAGCGCAGCAAAAACTAAAAGAAAGTAAAGAACGTCTGGCCCTGATCACAGTAGATGGCGAAGCGGGTGATGGCGCGGTAAAGGTTACCGTGACAGGCAACCGGGAAGTAAAAAGTCTGGAAATAGCTGAGAGATTGCTGGAAAAAGATAACAAGGAAGAACTGGAAGATTTAGTGATCACTGCTATGAACCGGGCGCTGAAAGCGGCTGAAAATACCTGGGAATCTGAAATGAAAGGGGTAGCAGGTGGTATGCTGGGGCCGCTGGGAGGATTATTCTAACTGTATCATGGCATTAGAGCTATAAGGTCATTATAACATCACTATAAGGTCACCAAAAGGGCACCAATATATCACCTCAATATCCAATCGATATTGAAGTGCCCTTTTGGTGCCCTTATAGTGGTACAATAATATCGAAGTAATGATGAAGTCGGGGTAATGTTCTATAGGGGATGCTGTCTTCATTTGTAACCGGTATCGTCCTGATAACAGGGATGAATTGTCCACCAGTTTAACATCCCTCGTATTATAAAAATCTTACATTATCTTTAGCCTATAAAGTACTCTCGTATGCGTCAATTGTTATTGTTTGTAACAACAGCCACTCTATTTGCCTGTAATGGGCCCTCGGAAAGCAAAAAAGGATCAGCATCTGGTATTACACTTACTCAAAGTAATCTGTATGCTGAAGATACTGTGCTCATGGTAGCCAATGCCAGTTCAGGGAAGAACAAGGAAGCAGATAAACTATTCCTGCAGGCAATCGATGTTTACCGTAATAAAAAGAATCCATCCCAGGCGGTAGCTATCTTCAAAAAGTCTATCCTGGCACAGCCACAGGCCAAAGCTTATTATGAAATGGGGAATGCCCTGGGTGATATAGGCGAACTGAATGAAGGATTGCAGGCGTATGATATTGCAGATGTGCTGGATTATAAGCCGCTGAATAAACTGCTCTACAACAAAGCCTGTCTATATTCCAGGTTGAAGGACATAGACAAGGCAAAGCAATACCTGGTATCCGCCATCGAATTTGGGTATGGTAACCTGAAGAACATTCAGAAGGATAAAGACCTGGCTAACCTCAGGGAGGACAATCAATATACCTTCAACGATATTGTGATGGCTGCAATGTCTGGTTCCTCAGATCCGGATAAACTGCAATGGGCAGTATTCAGTCATGAATTTACCCAGGTAAAATTCCCGCTGCTGCTGGATATGAAATATGCTTCCAACATGACAGAAGATAGGGTCATCTCTTACGATAATGAGCGTTATGTGCCGGAAATGCGTGACTATGCATTTTCACGCGATGTAGGGGCTGAATATTACAGGGTAGGATTAGTAAGATCCAACGATAGCAATCGTACGCTGATCTATGGTGTAGTAGATGAAATGGGTGGCAATAGACTGCCAGTTTACTATATCGCCAGCTTCAATACCAAAGGTACCCTGATCGATAAGTTGATGATCGGTGGTCAGAAGATCCTGAAAGACCCTTTCAAGGTGGCGACTATCAATGCGAACTACGATATTGAAGTAGCTAATTTTGAGCTGACGTACGAGAAAGATCCTGACCAGGAGGGTTATGAAGATAATCCTATCAAGACGCAGAAGCCATTAGGAAAAGATACCTATGCGATCAAAGAGGATGGTCATTTTGTGAAGAAAGATGTTGTATTAGGCATGCGTTAATTCCTTTTTGACGGGGTAGATCTTTGCCAGTTTCCTGATGATCAGTTCTGCAATAATCAGGTTCAGTGTCCAGCTGAGCCATGCAATGAGAATATAGGAAGCACGCGGACGGATAGGAATATTCAGGAGATCTATCAGGTAAGCGTACAGACGTAAGCTCACCGCAGACAGGGTGAGGGCGTAGCTCCGGAGCATCATCGCACCATGCAGCATCCATTTATGCTGCCTGGCATAATACCAGCCCATTGCCGTGGTAAATATCCATAACAGGGCGAGGATAACAAAACTGATACGTGCCGGTATGCCTCCATTTGCATAGAATGCCATCACTAAACCACTGGGGCCACTAAAAAATAGTACGACCCCTGCATATATTGTCCCGGATCTGTGATGCAGACCGGGATATTTTTTTATCACATACCAGCTGAATTGCAGCAGGCCGGTGAGCATCACAATAAAGCTGATGAATACGTGTACATAGAAACTGATTCGCCAGGTACGGATATGATATACCCGTTGCTTGGTCATCAGGAAATCGGTGTACCTGTCAAAAGCAAGATAGGGGATACTCAGCCTGATGAGCAGCCAGGTCGCGAACAGGATGCCGGCAGCTAATAAGGTGATACCCCCTTTCTTCAATATGTGTCGTGAGTGTATCAAGGTCCTACCCAATAACGAATGCTGTCAGCGGTTTCAACGCCGGTTAAAAAACGGTTATCATCCTCACCTTCGTACGTGACGGTGTAAAGTGATGCAGGAGGAGGGGTATCGCTTCTCTTTTCCCAGGCTACATATATAGAATCTCCTTTTCTTTCCCAGGTACCTCTTACCGTGAGCATTTGCTGTGCAAAGGTAGAATCATCTATTTGGGGATAGAAATTCAGGATAGCGCTACCATCTTTTTTAAAAGTAATATCCCGGTGCTCTCCACCTAATGCATATTCATTATTGATGGGATCATCATCATTACCAGTTGCAATAATTTTTACCAGGTTAAATGATTTGGTGGTCAGATTGGAGTTGTTTAGGGGTACCCATTTACCGGAGCCTTTTTCACCAACAGCGTCCAGGTGAATGGTAAACTTACCGTCGAATGGGTGATCGCCCGGCTCGTTGAGGGTCACCTCGATACCGTCGCTGGCTATCTGGTAACTACCACTCACGTTACGGCGTAATCCGAGATGTACATTGTAACCAGCGAGATGATTATTTCTTGCATAGTTGATCGTGATATAGATCTTTTTGCCATCGAAGTCACCAGTATATAATCCGGTTAAACCATCATCAGGTTTTGAAGCGGCTACAGCGGTGCTATCCGAGGCAGGTGGTGAGGAGGTCGACGACTTACAGGCGCAAAACAAGGCGGCGCTAAGACAAACTTGGATTAAGTACTTCACAGGGTAATTTTTTGTAAAGTAAGACAAAAAATTTTAGTGATAAAAGAGGGAGGTTTTCTTCGTATATTTAGTTTACGTGATAATCCCGTGTAGCAAATGTAATAATCCAGGCCCCCGGAATCCCCTTTTTTAAATTTATAACAACCAAAATATCTGTTCATGAAACGAATCTTCTGTTCTGTTAAGGCACCCCTTTTGTTCCTAGCTGTAGCTTTATTGATGGCCAGTTGTGGTAAAGATGGTAGTACTGGTCCTAAGGGAGACACAGGTGCTACCGGACCAGCAGGTCCCGCTGGCCCTAAAGGAGATGACGGTACCGCCAATGTTATTTATTCAGACTGGCTTACAGTAGCTTTTAAACCAGATACTGTGCACGATACCCAGGGAGCGATCGATACCCTTGGTTTCTATGCTGATATTGACATTGCCAAACTGGATGAAACATTGATCAGCACCGGCGAATTGAAAGTATACCTAAATTTCAATACTCCTGCGGACCCGGTAGTGACGTCATTACCTTACTTTGATGTTTATTCGGGTTTGAATATCACTGCCACGTTCTTTACAGGAGGGGTTGAATTGTATTCGAATGGAGATGTCAGCACCTGGACGGATAACAGTTCAAATCTCAGATGGCAGTACAGGTATGTATTGATCCCGGGTGGTACGGCAGCAAGGAAAGCTAAGACGGTGGATATGAGTGATTACAAGGCGGTAAAAGCCTGGTTGGGATTGAAAAACTAAAATAATCAAAATAAAAAAAACCGCTTCAATCACTGACGGAAGCGGTTTTTTTATTTATGCTTTAGGAGCTGCGTTCAAAGCGTTCCACAGCATATCTTTCAGCTGTGGTAGTCCCTGTTGGGTGACCGATGAAATGAATACATGAGGTACATCTTCCGGCAGTTCTGCGGCGATGGCTTCTTTCAGCTCATCGTCCAGCATATCGCTCTTACTGATGGCCAGTAAAAACTGCTTATCCAGCAATTCGGGGTTGTACATTTCCAGCTCATTCATCAGAATATCATAATCCTTTCTATGATCGGAGCTATCTGCCGGTATCAGGAACAACAATACCGGGTTTCTTTCAATATGTCTCAGGAAGCGGTGTCCTAATCCTTTCCCTTCGTGGGCGCCTTCGATAATACCTGGTAAGTCGGCAATACAGAATGAACGATCATTTCTATAAGCCACCATACCCAGTTGAGGGGTCAGCGTGGTAAACGCGTAATCTGCAATCTTTGGTGTCGCTGCGGTAATGGTGGAGAGGAGGGTAGACTTACCTGCATTGGGGAATCCTACCAGACCTACGTCTGCCAGCATTTTCAGTTCCAGTACTTTCCACCCTTCCGTGCTGGGCATACCGGGTTGTGCATAATCCGGCGCCTGGTTGGTAGCTGACTTAAAGTAGCTGTTGCCACGGCCACCCTGGCCACCCGGAATCCAGATCACTTCTTCTCCATGCTCAAGGATCTCTACTTCCAGATCTCCGGTTTCTTCATCGAAGGCCTGGGTACCCAGTGGTACTTCGATAATGATGTCCTCACCATTCTTACCGGTACTGTTATTGTCCCGTCCGTTACCCCCATCTTCTGCTACTACGTTCTTGTACCAGCGCAGGTGTAGCAAGGTCCATAATTGGGAATTGCCTCTGAGTATGATATGGCCGCCACGACCACCGTCGCCACCATCAGGGCCAGCTTCGGGGTTGTATTTGGTACGCATAAAGTGGGCGCTACCGGCGCCGCCTTTACCCGATTTGACGGATATCCTGATATAGTCAACGAAATTGCCTCTTTCCAATGTGGAGCGATTTATTTATAAATTTAAAAACGCAAAGATCGTGAAGTTCATCCACTTTACATGGATGGTTACTTACGATCTTTGCGTCTAATATGATAAGATCAGCCTGCTGATTAAACTTTTTCTTCTACCAGCGGGTCGATTTCTTTACTTAAACGAGCGAAGATTTCATCAACAGTACCTTCCCCATTCACTTTCTTGAACTTGCCGAAACGGGCATAGTGGTCAGCTACAGGAGCGGTTTTGTTGTGGTATTCCACGAAACGCTCACGGATGGTTTTCTCATTATCATCCGGACGTTTTCTAGCCAGCAGACGCTGAACCAGATTATCTTCATGCACTTCCAGGGAAAGTACATTCGAGATAGCGGTTTTCTTCAGATCCAGCAGTTTGTCCAGTGCCTCTGCCTGTGCAGTAGTACGTGGAAAGCCGTCAAAAATAAAACCTCTTGCTTCCGGGTTGGCTTCGAGTTTCGAACTGATCATACCAATCACAACCGCATCCGGTACCAGTAATCCCTGGTCCATCAGGCGCTTTGCTTCGAGGCCCAGGGGAGTCTGGGCAGCAATCTCTCCACGCAGCAGATCACCAGTAGACAGGTGAATCAGCCCGTATTTTTCAATCAGATTCGCACTTTGTGTGCCCTTTCCACTACCGGGAGGGCCAAATAGAATAATATTGACCATGTGTTTAAAAAAACTTTAGCAAGACTGCAAATATAGCAAACAATTGAATGTATAGGTAACTAAAATTACAATTGCTTGAATAACTTGAAATATTTAAGAAAATTCGTAGATATGTTTTAATGATTTGCTGGAAATAATGGATTATTTTTAAGCAGATTGTTCCATTGCGAAGAAAAAATTGGTTGTTCGAGGGTCATAGTCGGAAGATATTTTGTTATGTTTAAGGATTACAGGTCATTTGTTCCTACCTCCTCATGTAAATATAAGTATTTATACTGCCGCTTTACATCCGTGAATGGGTAAGGTAGCATAAAAATTGGGACTCAAAATGTAATTAGGGCGCACCTCCCTGGGTTGGGAGATAATATCCCGTATGATAACTATTTTATTGACAAGCAGCAAGATTATGAAGCAGTTACTGATCTTAGGACTCTCCGGATTTATGTTAGCAGGCCTGGGCTGGAAACCAGCCCCGCCACCAGGTGGACCCGTTCCCCGACTATTAACAGCAGACGCTGCCGCTACGCATTGGGTGGACAGTGTTTTTGAATCGCTCAACAACGACGAGCGCATTGCACAGCTTATCATGATCAGGGCCCATTCTGACCTTGGCCCGGATCACGTTAAAAAAATCGCCCAGGATATCAAAGACAACAAAGTGGGCGGCCTGATCTTTTTTCAGGGAGGCCCTGTACGACAGGCAAACCTTACGAATTATTACCAATCCATTTCCCAGACACCACTCATGATCGCCATCGATGGTGAATGGGGCCTTGGCATGCGTCTCGACAGCGTGATCAGCCTGCCCCGCAATCTCATGATCGGGGCTGCACAGGACAGTACCCTCGCCTATAAGGCCGGGAAGGTACTTGGCCAGCAATGTCGCAGACTGGGCATACATGTCGATTATGCCCCGGATATGGATATTAACAATAATCCTAATAATCCTGTTATCAACGACCGTTCTTTTGGACAGGATAAGTACCAGGTAGCCCGGATGGGTGTGCAAATGATCAAAGGCATCCAGGACCAGGGGGTGATGGCGGTAGCCAAACATTTTCCAGGTCATGGTGATACGGATACAGATTCTCACCTGGATATGCCGGTGATCCGCAAATCGAGGGCGCAACTGGATTCGCTGGAATTATATCCTTTCAGGCAAGCTATAGAAGCAGGAGTAGCCAGTATTATGATGGCCCACCTGTATATTCCTGCCATCGACAGTACGCCTAATACGCCTACTTCTATTTCTCACAAAGCCGTAACGGATTTGCTCAAAGGAGAAATGGGCTACAAGGGCATCGTGATCACTGATGCACTTGAAATGAAAGGTATTGCTAAGTTCTATTCCGGTGGGGAAGAAGCTGCCAGATCATTTGTTGCGGGCAACGATATGCTCATGCTGCCCTCTACTGCCGAGGGTAGTGTAGATGCCATCAAAAGAGCGATTCGCCGTGGGGAGGTGTCCTGGAGTGATGTGAACGAAAGGGTAAAGAAGGTCCTGTTAGCTAAATATAACCTGGGGCTGAACAAACCACAGGTTATAGAAACCGCCAATCTTACCGCTGATCTGAACGCAGTGACTGATACACTGATTAAGGAAATAGGTCGTCAATCTCTCACTTTACTGAAGAACGATAACCAGCTGATTCCTTTCAAACAGCGCACTCCTGGCAAAGTAGCGGTGATTGCTGTAGGTGCGGATGTGAACAACGTTTTCCTGCAAACTATCAAGGCTACCCGTCCGGATGTAAGTACTTTCATCTTTACTTCGCGTCAGTCAGCAGCACAGGTAGCACCCGTGGTAGAGAGATTGAAGAAGGAATTTCAGGCGGTGATCATTGGGGTGCATAACTATGGCCGCAGACCTGCCAATAATTTTGGAATCAGTTCTGCAGAGCGATTGCTGGTACAGCGCCTGCAGCAGGAAATGCCTTCTGCTACGGTGGTATTTGGCAATCCATATGCTATTCAATACTTCTGCGATGCGCCAACAATGGTGGCAGCTTATGAAGATGATGATGCAACACAAAAATCTGCTGCAGAGTTGTTGTTTGGACAGCTGATGCCTACAGGCCATCTGCCGGTAACGGTATGTCCTAACTTCACCTATGGTATGGGTATTGTGCCGCCTGCTCCAACACCGGCAGTAGCCCTGCAACCGTTGGAAGAAGTAGCGCCGGGTAAAGTAGGCCTGAATGGCGCTACCTTATCTAAAATTGATAATCTGGTGGCTGATATGATCGCGAAAGGTGCTGCTCCGGGATGTGAAGTGTTGGCGATGAAAGATGGCAAGGTTGTTTATAATAAAGCATTTGGTCATTACGATTATAGTACCAACGAACCTGTGACACGTTCAAGCATTTATGATCTGGCTTCTGTAACGAAAGTATGTGCAACGACCATTTCTGTGATGAAGCTCTATGACGAAGGAAAACTAAGTCTGGAGGGTACCCTGGGGGATTACCTGCCCTGGGTAAAAGGCAGCAATAAAGCGAACCTGAAGATCAGGGATGTGCTCCTGCACCAGGCAGGTCTGGTGGCATTTATTCCTTTCTACCAGAGTGTGTTGATGAAGACCGGGGCACCAGATACAGCGTTGTTCCACAGCTATGCAGATTCTGTGTATTGCAAACGTGTGGCAGAGCACCTGTACATGAAGGATAGTTATGTAGATACCATGTTGCAGAAAATACTGGATAGTCCGCTGAAACCACAGCAGGGGTATGTATACAGCGACAATGATTTCATATTCCTGGGTAAGGTAGTAGAAGCGATTACAGGCCAGAAACTGAATCACTATGTGAGAGAAACTTTCTATGAACCGCTTGGAATGACGACAACAGGATTTAAACCCAGAGAGCGTTTCCCGCTGTCACAAATAGCACCTACAGAGAGTGAGCGTACTTTCCGTATGCAGTGGATCAGGGGTGATGTGCATGATCCGGGTGCGGCGATGTTTGGAGGTGTAGCGGGACATGCTGGTTTATTCTCCAATGCAGAAGATCTGGCAGTGCTGATGCAGATGTTGTTAAATGGTGGTACTTATGGCGGCAAGCGCTTTATTAAGGAAGAAACCATTCAATTATTTACGGCCTACAACAGCAATATCAGCCGTCGTGGTTTAGGGTTTGACAAGCCTGATAAAAACAACGGTAAGCATGGTGAGGCGTATCCTGCCAAAAGTGCATCTCCGCTTACATGGGGCCATACCGGATTCACTGGTACCTGTATCTGGGTAGATCCTGAATCCAAACTTGTATTTATCTTCCTGAGCAACAGGGTTTGTCCTGCCGGTGGTGACAACAAAAAGCTGATCACCATGCACGTAAGAGAGAATATAATGGAAGTACTTTACGAAGCAATGAATCAGAAGTAGTGCCAGGCGTAGTGCTCTCCTGAGTGGAGAGCACTACGTGCACGTATATTCAAATAAGATAAGGAACTTTCATAGGTTAGGCAATAGTGACAAGATGAGATATGCCTCTGCAGCCACTCATTTTGTCACTATTTTTTTTATTGCACAGAAACGTTTCTGTTAATGCTTGTTTCGGTTTTAATACCGATGGTTTTTTCTGCCAGGCGGGTTTTACCTTTTCTTATTTCGAAGGTATAAGTACCGTCCTGCAGATCTGCAAGGTTAAAACGGCCTTTGTAGACCAGTGTTACCGGCAGTGATTCCTGATGCAAAGTAGTGTTGTTGGCATCTTTAATGCTCAGGATGATTTTATCGCTGCCTGGATTTTCAACAGTTACGCGAAATACCAGATCGCTTCCTGCTACCTGGGCCACATCCAGTTTAAAATCGCTGGTAGTAGCCGGTTCTCCGATGTTGGAGGTGGTAGGCTTTACTTTATTCATCGCAAAGTCCTGGGCAACTGCAATGGACTGGTTTAAAAGGATAGTTGCAATGACTGCTATAAATTGTATGTGTTTCATACAAAAGTTTTTGTTTTAGTGTTTTGATGTTTTCAGGGTACCTTTTGTCGCCGCAAAGATCATGAGGTCTTGTTAAGGGAATATTATGGAGATGTTAAGAAAGCATTACTAATGTCATATCTCAAAGTACTAACTTTGCCATCGATTTTTGATTTATGGAAAGATTCACAACACAACAGCAAAGGCCGGTAGCAATCTGGTTATATATAGGGGTAGGAATGTTGATTATTCAGGTATTACTGGGTGGGGTGACCCGTCTTACAGGTTCTGGCCTGTCTATTACCGAGTGGCAGCCTATCCTGGGCGCATTTCCTCCTATGAATGAAGCGGCCTGGCAAAAGGCGTTTGATCATTACAAAGAGATCGGGCAGTCAAAATATCTCAATAATCATTTCACTTTATCTGATTTCAAAGGAATTTATTTCTGGGAGTGGCTGCATCGTGACTGGGCCCGTTTGATGGGAGTCGTGTTTGCAGTAGGCTTTGTATACTTCCTGATCAAAAGGAAAATAGACCGTTCTATGATACGCCCGATGGTGATCCTGTTTATATTAGGCGGATTGCAGGGGGCTATCGGATGGATCATGGTGAAGAGTGGACTGAACGAGGAGAATCTGTATGTCAACCATATACGACTGGCTATTCACTTTCTGACGGCCCTGACGCTGCTGGTATATGTGCTGTGGTTTGCGCTGAAGTTGAGTACGCCTGTGAAAGAAATACTGGTAGTGCCGGGATTGAAAAAGCTGAATGCCTGGTTGCTGGGGTTATTGTCTTTACAGTTGTTCTTTGGTGCGTTGATGGCAGGATTGCATGCTGCGATGGCGGCGAATACCTGGCCGGACATTAACGGTGTGTGGGTGCCGGGCACAATGTTCACACAGGGTAGTTTTTTAGAAGACCTGACGCATAATACGCAAACGATACATTTTGTGCATAGAAACCTGGCTTACCTCATTACTATTCTGGTAGTGATCTGGTGGTGGAAGACGGCGTCTGAAACACCGGAGCATAGCTTGTTGCACAGGGTACGTTATCTGCCTTTATTGTTGGTATTGGTGCAGGTACTATTGGGTGTGCTTACATTGCTGGGTAGCCAGACCCACATTCCTATTTTGCAGGCCATTCTACACCAGGGTGTGGGCATGTTGCTGTTGTTGGTATTGGTATGGACGTATTTTTTGAGTAGCGGTAAAAAATAAAACATTTGGGGCCTGCCATTGGCAGGCCCCAAATGTTTTAAGATCCCCGGCATCTATTTTGTAAGCATATTACAATTTTTCGTAAGTTTAGTTGTAATTGCGTTACGGATGAAAGTGAAATATCTGCCGGTTAAATTTTTCTATTCTTTCCCGATCCAACTATTGTTGCTCCACTTCAGGAAGTACCAGGTACTGCTCATATTCTGGGCGATCTTATTCAGTGCTATGAATGGTGGATTCGCAAAAGTATTTGGTGGCGACGCATTATATCTCGCACCGGAATACCTGGGAAACGTGAACTTCTACAGCACTACTATATTGGGGCTGGCCACTGGTTTGTTCACCATGAGCTGGAACATCACTACTTTCATTCTTCATACCGGCCGATTTAAATTTCTGGCTACTACCTCGCAACCATTCTTCAAATATTGTCTCAATAACTTCATCGTTCCGGTTGCATTTATCATCAATCTGTTGATCCGCTCGTGGGAGTACCAGCGTTATCAACAACTGAGCACCGTACCGGAAATCATGCTGCTGACAGAAGGCTTTATATGTGGATATTTGTTTGTTATCTTTTTCTCTTTCTTCTACTTTTTCAACGCCGACAAGAATATTGGCCGCAGGCTGGAAAAGAAATTCGGCACTCCCCGCAATTTTCTAAAACTAGTGCTGAAGCCTACACAGGAAAAAGATGAGAACGCACTTCCCGTTACCAACTACTTTAACTCTCCCTGGCGGATTCGCCGCGCCAGAAATGTGGATCACTATAACAAGCATTACCTGGACAGTATTCTCAAGCAACACCATTATGCTGCTATGATCACGGTGGGCTGTGCTTTATTCTTCCTGGTGATCCTGGCATATATGATGGATTATCCCTTTTTCAGAATTCCTGCCGGTGCGAGTGTGATGATCTTTTTTGCATTCCTGATAGGTATAGCAGGCGCATATGCATACCTGTTACAAAGCTGGGCCATTCCACTTGCATTGGTATTGATGGTGGGTATGAACTGGATGGTAGAACATGACCTGCTGGACAACCGTAATAAAGCTTACGGATTAAATTATAAACAACACGATCAGCGGCCGGAATACAGCACTGTCGCCCTGCAGAAATTCTTTTCAGAAAAGCGCATGGCAGATGATAAGCAACAAACCCTTCAAATATTAAAAGCATGGCGTAACCAGTTTCCCGCTAACCGGCGGCCAAAGCTGATCGTACTGAACTTCAGCGGTGGAGGATTACGTGCAGCTACCTGGAGCATGAATGTATTGCAGCGACTGGATTCCATCATGGGAGGTGAGCTCATGAATCAAACGGTATTGATGACGGGGGCTTCTGGTGGGATGATTGGTGCTACCTATTTCAGAGAACTATATCTGGAAAAGGAAAACGGGAGAAATTTAAATCTATACGACAGCAGTTTTACAGAACGTACGAGCCGCGACTTACTCAACTCTATCTTTACATCCATGTCAGTGAATGATTTTATCACACCATGGCGGAGTTTTAAGATCGGCAACAATCGTTATGCAAAGGATAGGGGATATGCATTTGAAATGCAGCTGAATGCAAATACCGATAATGTTCTTTCTAAAACGATCGGAGATTATAAACAGCCGGAACTGGAAGGAAAAATTCCTATGCTGATCTGGAATTCTACCATTAATGCAGATGGCAGAAGATTGATCATATCGCCCCAACCGGTAAGTTATCTCTGTGCGCCGACATATCCGAGAGCAAAACAGACCTGGCAGGATGTGGACGGGGTCGATTTCACACAGTATTTTGCAAAGCAAAACCCCATGCAGTTAAGGGTGACCAGTGCCATCAGAATGTGTGCAACATTCCCTTATGTATTGCCCAATGTATTTTTACCAAGTGATCCGATTGTAGATGTGATGGATGCGGGGATCAGGGACAACTTTGGACAGGATGTATCGATGCGATACCTGTATACCTTCAGGGAGTGGATCAATGCGAATACAAGTGGTGTGATCTTTATCCAGATAAGAGATACCAGAAAGAATGATATACGACCTATTCAGAAAACAAAAGTATTGACAGACCTGATGTTTGATCCGCTGTTTACCATGCAGCAGCATTGGAGTTCTATGCAGGACTTTGCACAGGATGATAAACTCGGTTACCTGGAAGGATATTTCCCGGCAGGATTTCACAGGATCATTTTGCAATATGTACCCCAGAAAGAAGATAAGGCGGCCGCGCTTAGCTTTCACCTTACCTCCCGTGAAAAAATTGATATTGCCGGTGCGTTGGATAATCCTGCCAATCAGGCATCATTTGATAGTATCATGAACCTGATAAGAAAGCCAGCACCGGTTGAATAAACTGAGGGAATGACTGTATATGTGGCAGGTGGCCAACGCCAGGGATGGTCACCAATTTACAATCAGGGATTCTTTTACTGATTTGCAGACCCAGCACCGGGTAGTTCCCCAATGTCTTTCTCACTTCTTCAGGGGCATTTGCTTTACCTAAAGCGGTACGGTCTTTCAGGCCAACAATGAGCAGGGTAGGGACCTTGATATTTTCAAACTCATAAAATACGGGTTGTGTAAAGATCATATCGTAGGTAAGGGCATTGTTCCAGGCTACCAGTTTTGCGTCAGGGCCTTTGACCCACCCAGCCAGCAGGACGGCCCATTTTTCATAGGCAGGTTTCCACTCACCTCCATAATATCCATCCAGCTGGTATTTTTTGATTTTCTCATAATTCTGGGAAAGTTCGCCCTGGTACCATTTGTCTATAGACTGGTATGGTACTTTTACTTTCCAGTCTTCCAGGCCTATAGGATCTTCGAGGATCAGTCTTTCCACCACTTCGGGGTACATCAAAGTAAAGCGGGTGGCCAGCATGCCTCCTATGGAGTGACCTAACACGGCTACTTTGGAGAGGTGCAGGGTGTCCAGCAGGGCTTTTGTATTCTGAGCCAGCAGCTGGAAGCTGTATTGCAGGTGTTCGGGTTTGGAAGATTTACCAAAACCAACCTGGTCGGGCATGATGACCCGGTAACCACTTTTGCTTAGTTCGGCAGCGGTACTATCCCAGTAAGCGGCGGGAAAATTCTTGCCATGCAGGAGCATAATAGCTTTGCCATTGGGGTGGGTAGGGTGCAGATCCATGTATGCCATGCTTACTTGCTGGCCCTGAATTTGTAGCGAAATAGTATGTACCGGATAAGGGTACTTAAAAGTGGTGAGTTCCGCATCCATAGCGGGAATGTCCTGCGCACGGCCGGGCAAAATGGCTGCGCTGAGAAGAAAGGCGGTTAAAATCGATCTGATGAGCATGGTTCCATCTGATGAGTGAATAAAATAATAGGTATGGCGCAAAAGTAATGCCGGTGCGGGTGCGATCATTGATCACAATTATTTAAAGGGATTTCCCCACTTTTTCCACAATTTGTTTTAACTTTGCGCCTTCTTTTGGCTGGAACCAGCTAGCCGAAGTCAACTAATTTGATTTATGAATATCCGTAACATAGCAATTATTGCGCACGTAGACCACGGTAAAACGACCCTGGTTGATAAGATCCTCCATTCAACCAATGTTTTCAGGGCAAACCAGGAAACAGGTGAATTGATCATGGATAACAACGACCTGGAAAGGGAACGTGGTATCACCATCTTAAGTAAAAACGTTTCCGTTGAATACAAAGGGGTGAAAATCAACGTGATCGATACTCCAGGCCACGCCGACTTTGGTGGTGAGGTTGAACGAGTATTGAGAATGGCTGATGGTGTGATTCTGCTGGTGGATGCCTTTGAAGGCCCAATGCCACAGACACGCTTCGTGCTGCAAAAAGCGCTGCAGCTTAACCTGAAACCTATCGTTGTTATTAACAAGGTAGACAAGGCGAACTGCCGTCCTGATGAGGTACATGACTCAGTATTTGAGTTGTTCTTCAACCTGGATGCAACGGAAGAGCAGCTGAACTTCCCAACCTATTATGGTTCCGGTAAGAATGGCTGGTTCAACGATTCATTGACTCCTAGCGAAGATATCACTCCACTGATGGATGGTATCCTGCAGCACGTACCAGAACCAAACATCGCTGATGGTACCCTGCAGCTGCAGATTACTTCTCTGGATTACTCTACCTTCCTGGGCCGTATCGCTGTGGGAAGAGTAGCGCGTGGTTCCATTAAAGAAAACCAGCCAATTTCCCTGGTTCAGACCGATGGTACTATCAAGAAATCCCGTGTGCGTGAACTGTATATCTTCGAAGCACTGGGTAAAAAGAAAGTTACCGAAGTAGCGGCAGGCGATATCTGTGCGGTAGTTGGTCTGGAAGATTTCGGTATTGGTGATACTATCGCTGATTTCGAAAATCCTGAAGCATTACCGGTTATCAGCGTGGATGAGCCTACGATGAACATGTTGTTCAGCATCAACAACTCTCCATTCTTCGGTAAAGATGGTAAGTTCGTTACTTCCCGTCACCTCCGTGACCGTCTGGTAAAAGAAACTGAAAAGAACCTCGCATTACGCGTAGTAGATACTGACAGTGCTGATAGCTTCCTGGTTTATGGCCGTGGTATCCTGCACTTAGGCGTACTGATCGAAACCATGCGTCGTGAAGGATTTGAGTTGACCGTAGGTCAGCCTCAGGTAATCCTGAAACAAGTAGATGGTAAGAAATGTGAGCCATATGAAAACCTGGTTGTGGACGTACCTCAGGACTTCGCCAGCAAGGTGATTGACCTGGTTACCCGTCGTAAGGGTGAAATGCTGGTTATGGAAACTAAAGGTGACATGCAGCACCTGGAATTCGAAATTCCTTCCCGTGGTCTGATCGGTCTGCGTACGCAGATGCTGACTGCTACTGCCGGTGAAGCTGTAATGGCACATCGTTTCATCGATTATAAACCATGGAAAGGTCCAATCCCAGGACGTAGCAATGGTGTGCTGATCGCTAAAGAAGCTGGTTCAACCACAGGTTACTCCCTGGATAAACTGCAGGATAGAGGTTTCTTCTTTGTAGATCCGGGAGAAGATGTGTACAGAGGCATGATCATCGGTGAAAACAACAAGCCTGGTGACCTGGTAGTGAACCCTAATGAAGGTAAGAAACTGACCAACATGCGTGCAAGTGGTACGGATGGTGCCACCAACATTGCTCCTAAGACGCTGATGACACTGGAAGAATGTATGGAATACATCCAGCAGGACGAGTGTATCGAGGTAACGCCTAACCACATCCGTATGCGTAAGACCATCCTGGATGAGGAAGAAAGAAAGCGTTTCCAGAAGACCATGAAAGCTGATGGAGTAGCTTAATTGAAATAGTTATAATACCAATTATATTAGTGCCGTCCCGCCAACAGGTGGGACGGCTTTTTTTTATGCAATTACCATTTTTCGATGAACCTTCCGGACATGTTATTTCCCTGCAGGACGGGGAATTGCTCTACTATCCTCACTTTTTTACAGCGGAGATATCGGATAGTTATTTCCGGTTACTGATGGAACAGATCGACTGGAAGCAGGAAGGGATGATGATGTATGGAAAGCAGGTATTGTTTCCCCGGTTGATGGCATGGTATGGGGATGTGGGAAGTAGTTATGCCTTTTCGGGAAAGCGGTATGAGCCTGCTGCCTGGACGACAACTTTGTCCGCAATCAACAAGTTGGTTTCGAGTGCAGCAGGAGTGACTTTTAATAGTGTATTGCTGAATCGCTACAGGAATGGTAATGATTCTATGGGCTGGCATGCTGATGATGAGCCTGAACTGGGGCTAAATCCGGTGATCGCTTCTGTGAATTTTGGCGCTACCCGCCGGTTTATGTTCCGTCATCAGCAGGCGGGGCTGAAGTATGAATTGAATTTAACTCATGGTTCCCTGTTGATAATGAAGGGTAGTCTGCAACACTACTGGCAGCATCAGGTACCGAAGACAGCAAAATCAATGGCAGAGCGGATTAATCTCACGTTCAGGGTCATAAAAGCCGTGGTTTGATTTTTGATTTTCTATCAGAAAAATCAAACTTATGATAGGTAAAGTAACCCTGGGGCTGCTTGTGCTGATAGCCTGCACCCCGCTCAAAAAGATCCCGGATCTGGGTGGTCATCGATGGGCCCTGGCACAGCTCCAACATGAAAAACTGGATTCTTCGCCAGTTTATATACAGTTTGATACCGCTGCCCACCGTTTTGATGGCAATGCCGGGTGTAATAAGATGTCAGGCAGTTATACCGCTACGGCTACTATGCTGACTTTCGATGAGGTGATAAGTACCCGTATGGCTTGTCTGGATACCAGGGCGAATGAAAGGGAGAGCCAGCTACTCCGCCTGTTGAACAATCATACGTATGCATATGAAATAAACGGAGCGACCCTGCAACTGAAAGACAGCGGCAAGGTCATTCTGCAGTTTAAAGGCTTTTAGGGGAGGATGATATTGTCTTTTTCATCCAGTTCCCAGAAAGGATTGTGTGCCACTTCGAAAAGAAAGCCTTCCGGGTCTTTGAAATAACCACTATACCCACCCCAGAATACTTCTTCTGCGGGCTTTACTATCTCTGCGCCGGCTTTAGCAGCCTGTTCGAGTACACTATCCACTTCTGCTCTGTCTTTGGCGTTCAGGGCCAGCGTAAATGCGGGAAATCCGCTGCCAGCTTCGGGTACGTTGGCATCTGCAGCCAGTTCTTTTCTGCCAAAAAGAGATAGTACCATTCCATTTAACTGGAAAAAGGCAACACCTTCCTGACTGGCGGAAGAACGCTTCCAGCCTAAACCGTCTTCAAAAAAGGAAATAGATTTTTGCAGGTCTCTTACACCCAGGGTTACCAGTGTCAGTTTTTGTCGCATGTATGTGAATATTAGATTGTAAAGGTAAATGCTGAATGCCTGTCATTATTTGTATAAAAACGACAAATATTCACTGGGAGCATCTCCGGTAATGTGCCTGAATTCTTTGGTCAGATGGGCATGATCGTGATATCCGTAATTGATGGCCAGGGAAAGCAGATTAGCTGCGGGTTGTTTTTGCAACGCCGCTTTTGCACTTAAACAGCGCACGATGCGTGAAAAGGTTTTGGCAGAGGTGCCGACCTGTTGGAGAAAGGTGCGTTCAAAGTTGCGGGGGCTCATATTGACCTGTGCTGCAATTGCAACAGGCGAGATATTGCCATGGTGGGATTGAATCGCCTGTATCGCAGCCTGCATACGGGCAGGTTGATCGGGAAGTGCTTTTAACAGGCAATGAGAGATTGCCTGAAACGGATTTCCGCCTTTGGCTAATGCTTCCTGCAGCTGACGTACGAGGGGGAGTGACAGGTCATCGCCCAATATATGCTGGTCTGTGAGTAGCTGCATTGGCAGGTCTGCAAATGCAGCCATGCCGGCAGGCTTAAAGCGGATACCCAATAAACGGGTGCTGACAGCCACCTGTGTATCATGATATGTGGTCATGGTGCCAACGGCTTTGACACTATAATCATCCAGGTTGAAAATAAAGTCAGCGCAGAGATCGGGGAGTATGCGGGAGGTAGCCGGACCGGAAGTGGTGACGGTCCAGTATGCGTCTATGTAAGGCGCCAGTAAGGCCGGGGGAGAGAATTGAGCATACACCAGGTAAAGGTATAGTAATCCTTTTCACAAAAAAAGCACCGGCTTTTGACCGATGCTTTTTAAAGATCTTAATTTCTTTTTATTTCACGAGTTTCAGTTCACTCACTATATTCGGTGCGCCTCCCAGTTTATCAATACACCAGAGTACGTAGCGTATATCAACACAGATTGTACGGTTGTATACCGGATCAAACTGAATCTTATGGCTCAGCGCCTCGTAGTTACCATCAAAGGCTAACCCGATCAGTTCACCATTGCCATTCAGTACAGGAGAACCGGAGTTACCACCTGTAATATCGTTGGTAGTAATAAAGCAGGTTACGATATCGTTTTTGCGGGCATCTTTATATTGACCGAAATCTTTCTTGTTGTACAAGTCTACATAATTCGCTGGCAGATCAAACTCATAATCGCCTGGTTTATATTTTTCCAGCACACCTTTCATGGTACAAACGTAATCGTAAGATACTGCGTCGCGGGGTGTATATGGTTTCACTTGTCCGTAGGTCAACCGCATAGAGAAGTTAGCATCAGGATACCATTTCTTGTTTGGTTCCATCTGCATCAATCCTTTCAGGTAGCCTCTGCCCAGATCATTGATCCTGGTTACGAACTGGTTGTACAGCGGCAGGTATTTCATGCTCCAGTTCTTCACGAATGCGCTGGAGTAAGCAAAGGCAGGATCCTGTTGCAGGGTAACTGCATCCGGGTGCTCGATGAAGGCTTTCCAGCGGGCATCGTTCAGGATCATGGAGCTGGACATCAGAGCTGCTGCCCACAGGCGGTAGGTGTTGTCTTCATCCAGGCTACCGAATTTCGCTTTTACTGCATCGTAGAATCCGATGGGATGCTGGGCGGCAGGGATGTCAGTATAGAACATGCGGCAGGTAGCTGCCAGTATTTTCTGATCGCTTGGTTTATCTTCTTCTTCGAGGAAGGCGGTACGTGCTTTATCGGCAGCCTGAATGCTTTTTGCAATTACGTCAGAGCTGGTGCCTGGCTGTACCATCGCTTTTTCCAGGGCCTGTAAGCTGGCAGCAAAACCAGCCAGTGGAGAGCCCATGATACCTTCATTGATATAAATGCGGTGTTTCGCATATGGGGTCCATTCCTTGTAAGCCTGTGCATAATCGTCGAAGATACGTTCAAACTCAGGTTTGCCTTGTGCCCACTTTACGAAAGCGCCTTCATTCTGTTGTTTTTGTTCCTCTACCTTGTATTTGAGGAGTTGTTTGGTTTCACCGTCGTAGAACTTCCAGTAGTTAGCCACACCGGCATAATAAGATGCCAGTTTCAGTTTGATAGCCGGATCTTTCTTCATCTGGTCAAACATATATTTCAGGCGTACAGCGCGGAGGTTTACGATAGAAGGGTTTTCAACGTCAATCTTCAGTTTTACCCCTTCGGAGCTTTCATACCTGTTGGTACCACCGGGGTAGCCAAAGATCATGGCATAATCGTTTTCTTTGATACCCTTGATGGATACAGGCAGGAAGTGTTTAGGTTTAAGCGGTACATTGTCTGCGGCATATTCTGCTGGTTTACCGTCTTTGTTTGCATAGACACGGAACACGGAGAAGTCGCCGGTATGGCGTGGCCATTCCCAGTTGTCGGTATCACCGCCAAACTTACCGATGCTTTCAGGAGGGGCGCCTACGAGGCGGATATCTTTATAGCGTTCGTAAATGAAGAGGAGGAACTGATTGCCTTTGAAGAGGGGGAGTACTTTTGCTTCGTATCCGGTGCCGTTGGTGGCTTCGGTTACGATTTCGCCGATGGTAGCCTGTTGTTTCTTCATTCTATCCTGGCCACTAAGTCCCTGGAGGGCTTCTTCCATCTTTTTGGTTACATCATCCACACGTACCAGGAATTGCACGGTCAGGCCGGCTGCAGGAATTTCCTGGGCTTTGGACTGTGCGTAGAATCCGTTTTTGAGGTAGTTGTGTTCTACGGAACTGGCGGTAGCGATGGCATCGTATCCGCAGTGGTGGTTGGTGAATATGAGGCCCTGATTGCTCACGATTTCGCCGGTACAGCCACCGCCGAATATGATAATTGCATCTTTTACCGATGCCTTATTGATGCTGTATAATTGTTCTTTGGTGAGTTTCAGTCCTTTCTGGACCATATCATTGTACACTTGCTGCCCTAATAAATAAGGAAGCCACATGCCTTCGTCTGCTTTGGCAAATTTAACTGCCAATAACAGCAAAAGCAGCAGAACTTTTTTCTTCATTGATATCGAATTTTTTTGAAAACAGGGTCAAACCTAGGGATTTTTTCCATATTGACCGCTGATATTATGATGGGAGGGGGCTGATTGATTGCCAGGCATAATTGTGGAATGGCATTTGTTAAAGGGGAGATGATTAACACAATCACGCATACAATTTTATTTAAAAACCTACTTATGAAGAAGCTGTTGTATTTACTGGCTGCTGTTGCATTCTTCGCTTGTAACGAGACGCCGAAGCAGGAGGAAAAGAAGGATTCGCTGAGAGAGGGTGTGGAAAAAATTGGACAAGATGTCAAGGAAGCTGCCGGTGACGCGGGGGATTATCTGGATGAAGAGCGGCAGAAACTAAAAGGAGATCTGGAAGAAAGGAAAAATGAAATAGATAAAAAAATGGACCAGTTAAAGAGTGACGGATCCGCCAGAAGTAAGGAGGCCCGGAGCAAACTGGCTCGATTGAGGGATCAGATCAACGGGAAACTGGATGAACTGAAAAATGGCACTGCTGCTGGCTGGGATAGCACACGTACCGACATAGATACTGCTTTAAAGCGTTCTGACAGGGAGTGGACGAATTTCAAACAGGATTTCAAAGAATTATTCCAGTAAGAATTTAGATTTTTGACGGGTACCGGAACAAGGCTAAAATCCCTAACTTTACCGGGCAACAATCAAAAGAATCGCCTTGTTACGTTCATACCATCAGAAAGAAATAGCATTAGAAGCCGGTTGTGACGAAGCCGGGAGAGGGTGTTTGGCAGGGCCGGTTTTTGCGGCGGCAGTTATTCTGCCACTAAAGTTCCGCCACAAACTGCTCAACGATTCCAAGCAGCTGAAAGCAGCTGACAGGGATTACCTGCGCGGGGTAATTGAGGAGAAAGCACTTTTCTATGCGGTAGCAAGCGTAGATAACGAAGAGATAGATAAAATCAACATATTACAGGCTTCATTCAGGGCCATGCACTTAGCGCTGGAAAAGTTGCAGCAACAGCCGGGATACATCCTGGTAGATGGCAACCGTTTCAAACCCTATGGAAATGTTCCCCATGCCTGCATTATCAAAGGAGATGGTATTTATGCTTCAATAGCAGCAGCATCTATATTGGCCAAGACGTACAGGGATGAGTATATGATGAAGCTGCACGAACAATTCCCGCATTTTGGCTGGCTGGAGAACAAAGGATATCCTACGATTCAGCACCGGAATGCTATCAGGGAACATGGAGAAACTCCCTTTCACAGAAAGTCTTTCCGGTTATTGCCGGATGAACAGCTGACGCTGGATTTTGAAGGGGCAGCAGCCATAGACTAAGATTACTAAACACTATTGTTATTATTTTTGCCCTTGGATAGGATCAGACTATGTTAAAGCAGACACAACAGCAGAAGCTATTACAGAAATTGTCGCCTCAGCAGATTCAGCTCATGAAACTGCTGCAGGTCCCTACAGCCGTACTTGAAGAACGTATCAAGGAGGAGCTGGAGGAGAACCCGGCCCTTGAATACGGGGAGGAGGCACATGAAGAAGAATTTAAGGATCCGCAGGATGAGTTTTCAGGAAATGAAGAAGGAGAGGGCGATGACGAGTTTGAACCAGATGGAAGTGAGAACGAGTACGATAATATTGACATTTCCGAGTATGTAAGCGAAGGAGATGATGATATAGCCGACTATAAACTGCGCGATGACAACTACCCTGATCAGGATGAAAACAAAACCATCCCGGTGCGGGTAGAGACGTCTTTCCACGAGCACCTGCTAGAGCAATTGGGTATGCTGGAGCTGGATGAAAGAAAGAATGCCATTGCAGAGCAGATCATTGGAAGTATTGATGATGATGGATATCTGCGTAGGGAAGTGAGTGCCATTGTGGATGACCTTTCCTTTTCACAGAATGTAAGTACAGATGAGGAAGAGATCAGGGACCTGATCAAAAAGATCCAGGATTTTGATCCGCCGGGAATTTGTGCGACCGACCTGAAAGAGTGCCTGTTGCTGCAATTGAAACGTAAGCCACAGGACGATGAGGGGGTAGTAGGTGCTTACCTGATACTGGAGAACTACTTTGATGAGTTTACCAAGAAGCACTATGAGAAGATCCAGAAGGGGCTGAACATGAGTGATGAAGGGCTGAAAGAAGCCATTGGCCAGATCATTCGCCTGACGCCAAAACCGGGGGGTAATTATGCTACCCTGAACAAGGCGGAGAGCTATGTGGTGCCTGACTTCTTTATCCTGAACAACAATGGGAAGCTGGAGCTGACGCTGAATTCAAAGAATGCGCCTGATCTGCGTATTTCAGAGGGTTATCGCGACATGCTGAAAGAGTATGACCGTGGAGATAAGAAGGATAAGCGTCAGAAAGAGGCGGTGTTGTTCATCAAGCAAAAGATTGATGCCGCGAAATGGTTCATCGATGCCATCAAGCAGCGGCAACATACGCTGTTGTCTACCATGGAATCCATTATGGGATACCAGCGTGAGTTTTTCCTGACAGGCGATGAAACGACTATGCGCCCGATGATCCTGAAAGACATTGCGGACATTACCCAGCTGGATATTTCGACTGTAAGCCGTGTGGCAAACAGTAAGTATGTGCAGACGGAGTTTGGTACATTCAAGCTGAAATTTTTCTTTAGTGAGTCATTATCGACAGATAGTGGGGAAGAGGTATCTACCCGTGAGGTGAAGAAGATACTGTCTGACCTGATAGAAGGGGAGAACAAGCGGAAGCCGCTGAGCGACGAAAACCTGACGAAGATGCTGCAGGATAAAGGGTATAATATAGCCCGCCGTACTGTAGCGAAGTATCGCGAGCAGCTGAATATTCCGGTAGCAAGGCTGAGGAAGGAATTATAATAGGGCAGCTGTACAGCCCCATATGTACAGAAGATTTAAATGGAACAAGCAACTATACACGCAACAGATAACCGGCCTGAACAGGCTTCGGATTTTGGTCCTGTGCTTCGCAGGATGGCCATGTTTATTTCTTATCTGCTGCATCCTCTTTTTATACCGCTACTGGTAACCTGGCTGGTGGTGCATGCACTGCCGGAGTACTTTGTGACCTTTAAGCAGATCAGTTATCGTTTCCCCTATGATACGCTGTATTTCAGGGTAATAGCTATCAGCATTTTCTTTCCGGCGCTGACGGTAGGATTGTCCCGGGCGCTGAACTTTATTGATAGTTTGCACCTGCGTACCCAGAAAGATCGTATTATTCCTTATATCTCCTGTACAATTTATTATTTCTGGGCATTCTATGCCTTTAAGAAGCAGGGTGTAGCCCCTCCGTTTTATAATGTCTTCTTTTTAGGCGTTTTTATAGCGGTGATCATGGCTATGGTACTCAATATACGCATGAAAATAAGCATGCATACGGTAGGCTGGGGAGGCGTGATCGGATTTGTTCTGATCGTGATGTTCAGTCTGCAGTTGAATGTAAGTGGTATATTGCTCCTGGCATTCTTCCTTTCGGCCATCGTGGCTACGGCACGTCTTATATTAAATGCCCATGCACCAGTGGAGATCTATACGGGTTTCCTGGTGGGTATACTGGCACAGCTGATCGCATATGTCATAGTGGGATAAAGAAAAAATCTGCCCTTTTTTTAAAAGTATTTTCTGGCTGCGCAAATTCAGTGCGCGAGGGCTTCCCATCTTTGTAGTGTTATTTGATAATTGACATATGCGTCTGTTGTAAGTTAACCCCCTCATTTTATTTTGCTATCGGATTTAGCAAAGCAGATAAAATGCTAAAAATTTTAGGAAAATAGAAATTAATATAATAATTTAGCACACCATTAAATTTGTAAAAATCTTACTAATATGTCTACAGCAAATGCAGATAAACTGAAGGCCCTGCGCCTTACGATGGACAAGATCGAGAAGGATTTCGGAAAGGGTTCTGTGATGATGATGGGAGAGAAGGGGTCTGATCCGATGGAGGTTATCTCCACAGGGTCTCTGGGACTTGACATTGCGTTAGGTATTGGTGGTTTCCCCAAAGGAAGGATCATTGAAATTTATGGTCCAGAATCTTCCGGTAAAACGACAGTTGCTATACATACGATCGCGGAAGCTCAGAAAAAGGGCGGTATCTGTGCGATCATCGATGCGGAGCACGCATTTGACAGTTCTTACGCCCAGCGACTGGGTGTGGATGTCGATTCATTACTGATCTCTCAGCCAGACCATGGTGAGCAGGCGCTGGAAATTGCTGACCGTCTGATCCTCTCCGGAGCGGTAGACGTGGTAGTAATTGACTCCGTAGCAGCCCTGGTTCCAAAAGGTGAACTGGAAGGTGAGATGGGTGAAAGCAAGATGGGTTTACAGGCACGTTTGATGTCTCAGGCGCTGCGTAAACTGACGGCTACAATTTCAAAGACTAATTGCTGCTGTATATTTATTAACCAGCTGCGTGAAAAGATCGGAGTGATGTTTGGAAACCCGGAAACCACAACGGGTGGTAACGCGCTCAAGTTCTATGCCTCTGTACGTCTGGATATTCGCCGTATGAGCCAGATCAAGGATGGTGATGAGGCTGTAGGTAACCGCGTGAAAGTAAAAGTGGTTAAAAACAAGGTTGCACCTCCCTTCCGCCAGGCTGAGTTCGATATCATCTTTGGAAATGGTATTTCCAAAATGGGTGAAATTATCGATATGGGTGTTGAATATGGCATTATCCAGAAAAGCGGCAGCTGGTTCAGTTATGAATCAAACAAGCTGGGCCAGGGCCGCGATGCCGTGAAGACATTACTGGGCGATAATCCTGAAGTGGCTGCTGAAATAGAAGCAAAGATCAAGGCGAAGTTGGCAGAGCAGGCAGCACAGGCTTAATTAAGAGTTGTTTTAGTTTTAGATATATTAAAGCTTAGAAATAAGCATTGGGTTAGTTAGTATTAACGTAATGTCCCTGCCTTTTTTAAGGCGGGGATTTTTTTTGGCAGTGACTGAAAGAGCGAATAATACAATCTTACCGGGTACGCAGGTGCAAACTATCTATAGCATTCGACGCCCGGGACAATCCTACCGTTAGCACCGGAAATAGGGAGTAAGTGAATGCTCGTTTTTACGCTTAATAAAACATTCATAAAAGAGGGAATTGACCGACGGGAAGATCAACAGGCCCTTGCTATAGCCTGTGTAACAAGTTTCTTCATGGGAAGATCCATTTTCAGAAAAAAATGCCGGGGGTAGGATGGCCTGCCCCCGGCATTTAAATAATAGCATAAGTCACTACGCTTTATAGAAGAAAGTATAAAAACTAATATTCAAAAGGCTGTTTGTAGATCACTTCCAGTAGTGTCTGTCCAACTACCTGCAAGGTTCTCTTATCAATTACCTGCATGTTGTCGTTGGTAGTATGCCAGTGAGGCGCGAAGTTACCGCTCTGCTGCATGGCAATGATATCAAATGTAGGGATCATCGCAATAGTGTTGATATACACATGATCATCTGTGATAGCAGCACCTGTATTTTCATAGCGGAAGTAATCAGAGTATCCCAGTCTGTTTGCTACATCCCAGAACATCTTCATCGGGCCATAAGCATATTGCTGTGACCCTGCTTCCATGAAGAACTGTGAGCCACGGCCACCCACCATATCCAGGAGGATACCATAGTTAGCTTTATAGCCTTTTACATGTGGGTTTCTTGCCCAATACTGTGTACCCAGGCAATAGCTGTTTTCGTCTTCACTCACGCCACTATCTTCCACATCTTCCAGCAGGATATCGATACCTGCGGCAGGATGCTGTGCATGCAGCTGACGGGCTACTTCCAGCAATACGCCTACACCACTCGCACCGTCATCAGCACCATCAAACTGTTTGGTTTTATCAAATGCATCCTGATCAGCATGTGGTCTGGTATCCCAGTGTGTGAGCAACAGGATACGCTGTGCTGCATCAGGATTGAAAGTAGCAATCACATTGATACATGGAACAGATTTACCACCCGGAACCGTTACATTGGTACGCTGAATATATAAGGTATCGGCCAGTGGTTTGAATTGCGCGATTAGCCAGTCTGCGCAGGTATTCTGTGCAGGTGTAGCAGGAATGCGCGGACCAAAAGAAACCTGTTTTTCAGTGAATACGTAAGCGCTATCGGCGTTGAAAACGGGAACATTCACATTGGCCTGCCTGACTATAGCAGTAGTGTCAGTTGTTTGGGTCGGTTTGGTATCCGAATGACAGGCAGCAGCACAAAAGGCAACGCCTGTTAAAATGCCAATCAATTTATGCATATGAAACAAGAACATTTAAATGAACATCTTACTGGATAGTATAGCTTACACTACCATCTTTTTCGTCTTTTAGCTGAATTCCCGCCGCCAGCAGCTGGTTGCGGATCCTGTCGGAAGTAGCATAGTCTTTACGGCTCTTTGCTTCTTTACGCATCTCGATAATCAGTTGCATCACGCCATCCAGTGTATTGTTGTCTGTAGCCAGGTTTTCCGGCTCCAGTGCCAGGATGTCAATCAGCCAGGTTTTCCAGGTCTTTTTGATCAGCAGGAAAGTATCTTCACTGAGTTCATGCATTTTGATCTGTCCACCCTTGAGGGAGTTGATCACAGGAGTTATCTCGAACAGGTTGGCCAATACTTTAGCAGTATTGATATCATCGTTCATGAAGTCCTGGCATTCTTCACACCAGGTACGCACCTGCTTATCCAGGTCTTTATTCAGTTCACCATCAGTTTTGGTATACTCCAGTTTCTGCAACACTTCGTAGGCACCCCACAGGCGTTGTAAGCCTTTTTCGGCTGCCTGCAATGCTTCGTTGGAGAAGTCGAGGGTACTGCGATAGTGTGTTTGCAATATGAAGAAGCGGACAGTCATAGGGCTGTACGGTTTTTCCAGCTGATGGTTATCGCCGGAGAACAGTTCTGTGAGACGGATCGTGTTGTTATACGCCTTCCCCATCTTACGACCATCTATGGTGATCATATTGTTGTGCATCCAATAGCGGGCCATCAGCTCACCATGCGCGATTTCGCTCTGAGCGATTTCACACTCGTGGTGAGGGAACTGCAGGTCCATACCACCACCATGGATGTCGAACTGTGTACCCAGGTATTTGCTACTCATAGCAGAACATTCAATGTGCCAGCCAGGGAAGCCTTCTCCCCATGGACTAGGCCAATGCATCAGGTGCTCAGGGGGCGCATTCTTCCATAAGGCAAAGTCAACCTTATTACGCTTTTCATCCTGATTTTCGAGCTCGCGGGTGGTCTCCAGCATGTCTTCCAGTACACGGCCGCTGAGGATACCGTAGTCGTGAGAAGCAGCATATTTTTTGACATCAAAATAAACAGAACCATTCACTTCGTAGGCATAGCCCTTATCCATGATGGTTTTGATCATTTCAATCTGTTCGATGATATGACCGGTTGCGGTAGGTTCGATACTAGGCTCCAGTGTATTGAACTCACGAAATGCCCAGTGGAACAGGTTTGTATATTTTTGTACCAGCTCCATTGGCTCCAGCTTTTCCAGCTGTGCCTTTTTGCTGATCTTATCTTCTGCTTCACGGCCTTCTTCTTCGAAGTGACCGGCATCGGTAATATTCCTCACATAACGGACCTTGTAGCCAAGATATTGAAGGTACCTGTATACCACGTCGAAGGTGATGTAAGGGCGGGCGTGTCCCAGGTGAGACTCTCCTGATACCGTCGGACCACACACATACATACCAACATGACCAGGATACAATGGGGTGAATACTTCCTTTTCTCGCTTCAGCGAGTTGTAAACTTTGAGCTCAGACATATCGTTTAATTCGGATTGCAAAGATAGTTATTGTTTCGTCAGGGAAATGATAGTCCCCGGCACCAGTCATCCAAATTATTTTGCATGGGTTGCACGCAGAGAAAAATTGGCGATAACGGGATAATGGTCGGACAGGTCAGAGTTGATCTTGCGGTAAGAGTTGACTTCCATTGACTTATCAAAGAAAATATAATCGATTCGCAGGGTAGGTGCCAGTCCGGCAAAGGTCCGGCCAATGCCACTCCCTTTCTGGAGGAAAGCGTCCTGTAAGGAGCCCCGGATGGTAAAGTAGGTATAAGAGGCAGGCGTATCGTTGAAGTCTCCACATACGATGGTGCGGTAGGGACTGGTTTTGATAAAATCTGCGACTACTATGGCCTGTCGGGCACGCCCCACATAAGCATCCTTCATCTTCTCAATAATGTTGCGGGTGGCTACCAGGCCACTGTCCTCCTGGTTTTTGATCTTCTGAATGTTGTGGTAATCCCGTTGGTCAAAGCGATAGGAGGCCAGGTGCATATTGATGATGCGAATAGTATCACTATCCTTTACAATATCTGCATAGATCAGGCTTTCGCTGCGGGGGCCTGTAGACATCTTGATCTTGTCGGACTTGATGATCGGGTAACGGGAGTAAATAATGGATCCCCAGTGTTGCATGCCACCCCGGTTAAAATCGCTGGAAAAGTAGCGATAGGGCAGGTGCATTTCGTGGGAGATATCTTCCCGGTTATTGAAGTCATTCTTCTTTTCAGAAGTATAAAAATCCTGAAAGCAAACAACGTCCAGCTCCTGCTTTTTAATCAGTGCAAACATGGCCTGCCGGGTATATTTACTGTCTTTTTCTCTGTACAGACCAAACTGTGCTACGTTGTAGCTCATTACGCTAAGACTTCCTGCAGGCGCAGCCAGCTGCTTGCTGGTAGATGGAAAGTTGAAGGCAATAAAGGCAGAGATAGATTTCCAACCGATCACAATTGCCAGCAGGGAAAGCAGGCAGTATTTATAATCGAAGAGAAGCCAGCAAATGAAAAAGAGGAATAAGGCCAGCAGCAGGATAGGAAACAATAAAGTGAAAAAGCTGATGGGCCACCACTGTACGGGAGAAACAAAAGGGGCCAGACATGCTACCAGAAAGAATAGCATGACAATGATGTTGACCGTTAGAAAAAATCCTTTCGTAAATAACCGCAGAAATCTCAACTCCTAATTGCTTTTGCGAATAAAGATAATTGAAACGATCAACTTTGTTATAGTGATAAGCTTGCCATTATTGGAAAATGTTCAAAACCCTTATGCGGAAAGGAACTGAAGCTATTAATATGAAAAGGGGATTGTGTAAGTATGTAATCAATTCGCAGCGTAGGTGCCAGAAAAGAGAGTGTTCTTCCAATGCCCCAGCCCTGTTCCAGGAATGCATCTTTCAATTGGGAGGAAATGGTGTTGTAGGTGTACGAGACCGGCGTGTCATTGAAATCGCCGCATACGATGGCTGGGTAAGGACTTTCTTTGATGAGTGCCGCCAGTTGTTCTGCCTGTGCAGCCCGCTTGCCAAAGGTATGTTTCATTCTGCTGGCAAGACCTTTAGCCTGATTTGTTTCACCTTGTAGCGCGGCATAATCCTTACGGCGAAACATGTAAGATTGCAGTTGGGCGGTGAATACCCGAATGGTATGTTCATTTATTTTTATATCAGCCTGCAGAATGCTGCTGCCGCTGCCTACATCACTGTGCCCGCATGGAATGTGGCAGGCGGAAATGATGGGGTATTTTGAGAAAAGAACGATGCCATATTTCCACGTGTTCCACCGTGTTTTATCGCAGGTGAAATATTGATAAGGGTAATGTAGTTTTTCCTGTATAGCAGCCAGGTGGTCAGTACGATCAGGGGCACTGTTCGTATAAAATTCCTGTATGCAAAGAATGTCTGGTGCTGCTGATTGCAGGGTATTATAAATCGATTGTTTGATACCGGCATCTTCTTCATATCGCTTTAATCCCATGCTGCTGCTGTTGAATGTCATGATGGTGAAGCTACCTGGTTGAGCCATAGCTTTGTTACCTCCGGGATGATGGCCAAAGGTGAGGAGTAGTGCTCTGCAGGAGAGTAGGAGCGCGGCAAGGGAAAGTCCCCAGTAGGGTTTCTTTCTCATCAGCCAGTAGAGCAGGTAAATGACGTTAATGACCAGCATGATGGGGAAGAATAATCCTGCGAATCCACTCAGCCACCATTTACCGGGATTAAGGTAGGGGAGCCAGCTGGAAAGGATCAGGGATAATGCTACGATACTGGTGGCGATGAAAGGTTTTGACACTGTACAGGGGGTTTCCATAAAAATAATAAAATACTCTTTAAAGCAAAAACGCTTCTGTCATTGACAGAAGCGTTTTCAGGTATTAGTTACTTAATTATTTTTCTTTTGGATGGAAGAGGTGTGTTGCTTTGTACAACGCTTTATTGAATCCTGCTCCCCAGTCGTAGCCTTTCTTCCATGCATTCATGAATAAGAACCCGGCCAGTGCACCACCGATCAATGCTGGCAGTGCGGTAAGATCATGGTGAGAGAAAAGGTGTGCTGATATGGACATGATCAGGTACAGAATAGTCACTACCCACATAGGTATGCCCCCGCTTAGTTCCTTGAAAAAGCGAACGTTTGGCGCCAGCAGCAGTGTGGCAACTGCCAGTGACATTACACAGGCTGAGGAACCACCATAGGAAGCGAAAAATTGGGTGGCATGGAAGGCTGGTATGAACTGCATACCCAACATATAAAAAAGGTTGCCTGCTATACCGCCGAAAAGAAATAACGGAAGGATAACACCGGCCCCTGCCTTACGTTGTAAAATGGAGCCAAATGCCCAAAGCCAGATCATGTTACCAAATATGAGCCAAACGCTTTCATTTACAAAGAGTGAGGTAAAAAATGTCCATGGCAGGCGGGCTAGTCGGCTGAAGCTGGCAGGTAGAATGATATTATTCATCACATTCAGGTTGAACCGGATGGTAGAATTACCTTCGATATTATAAATTATTTGTGTAAAAAATAGCAGGATAAATACTGTCAGGTTCACCAGTACCAACTGGGTGACCATGTTTTTCCCTTCTCCCAGAGAGAGGATTGGCATCGGTTCTCCTTTTTCGACTACATCCATTGACCTAAACTTTTGGGCACAAAGGTACGATTACATTTAGTAAAAATTTTGCCGGTTCCTTCTGTTCCACGTTCGGAGCAGCAGGTAGCTGAACAGCACTCCTCCCAGGTGAGCAAAATGCGCGATATTATCGCCTGCTGAATTCCGGATGCCGGATACGAGTTCCATCAGGATCATGAGGGTAACAACGTATTTGGCTTTGAGAGGAACCAGGAAATAAATGTAGATCAGGCTGTTTGGGAAGAGGTAGCCAAAGGCAAAGAGTAAACCATAAACGGCACCGGAGGCACCCAAAGTAGCTGAATCCCGGTAGGCGATCTGATAATTGCGCAGGAAGACCTTGCCATATTCTATTTTAATCTGATTATCCGGATAGAATAATTGCTGATTGGAAGAATTGACGAGATCGTAATGTGCATTCAATGCATTGAAGTTAGCCAGGCTCGGATCGGAGATATAATTATTGATCTCTGCATTCAGGCGCATATTCTCGTAGGTGAGAACGCCCATGTGACAGAGGGCGGCACCCAAACCACAGACCAGATAAAATATGATGAAACGTTTGGGTCCCCACATGTTTTCCAGTGTAGAACCAAACATCCATAGTGTAAGCATATTAAAGAATATGTGGACCAGCGAGCCATGCATGAACAGGTGGGTGATCAGCTGATGTGGCTTGAACAGGGGCGAGCCCCAGTAGTGTAGTGCAAAAAGATCCGACAGAAAATGACCAGGGACAAAATTTGGGTCATCCACTAATGTTACCTCTCCAAATTTTAACTGCGCAAGAAACACTAATCCGTTGATGATCAAAAGGTTTTTGATCACCAATGGTAATATGTTGAATCCGCGGGGCCTAAACTCACTCATTATGATTTCCGGTTCTGATTATTACTAATTCCTTTTTTCTAACAATACCACGTTCTCAATATGATGTGTATGAGGGAACATGTCTACTGGTTGGATCTTTTTTACAGCATACATCTGATCCAGCAGCGCCAGGTCTCTTGCCTGGGTAGCTGGGTTACAGCTGACATATACTATACGGGGGGCTGCGATTTCGAGTAGTTTGTTCACCAGTTTTTCATGCATCCCGGCCCGAGGGGGGTCGGTGATAATTACATCTGGTTGCCCATGTTGGGCAAAAAATGCATCGTTACAAATGTCTACTACGTCGCCAGCGAAGAATTGAGCATTGTTTACGCCATTGCGGGCTGCATTTTCTTTCGCATCATCTATCGCCTCTTTAATCAGTTCGATACCCACCACTTTTCCTGCCTTCCTTGATACAAAAATACCAATACTGCCTGTTCCACAATATAAATCATAAACAATTTCTGTTCCTGTTAATCCGGCAAATTCTCTTGTTACCTGATAGAGCACTTCTCCCTGGGATGTATTGGTCTGGAAAAATGACTTAGGGCCAATTTTAAAGCTAAAGTCTTCCAGTTTTTCGACTGCGTAGCCTTTACCGAAGTAAACTTTAGGTTCCAGGTCGAAGATGCTGTCGTTCAACTTGGGGTTGATGGTGTAGAGAACTGTGGTAATACCGGGTACAGTAGCCAGCAGGTGGTTCAGCAGTGCTTCACGGTCTTTTTTGTTTTCGTGTTGAATCACGAGGTTGACCATGACTTCGCCGGTGGTGAGGATACGTACCATCAGGTTACGCAGCCAGCCTACCTGAGCACGGATATCGTAGAAAGAAAGATTGTGTTCGAGTGCATAAGCCCTGATAGTGTTGCGGATGGCATTGACTGGTTCTGCTTCCAGATAGCAGGTATTGATGTCAAGTACCTTATCGAAGAGCTTAGGTACGTGGAATCCGAGGGCATTCTGCCGTGGAATGGTGCCGTCTTCAGCAATGGCTTCAGCTGGCATCCAGGCTTTGTTGCTGAATGTGAATTCCAGTTTGTTACGGTAGTGAGTAACATGCTTTGAGCCGAGGATGGGCTGCATGTCAGGAAGTTCCAGTTTACCTATGCGGGTCAGGTTGTCGTTCACCTGTTGTTGCTTATAGGCGAGCTGTTTATCATAGGGAAGCATCTGCCACTTACAGCCACCACAGGTACCGAAATGCTCACAGAAAGGAGTAACGCGGTCTGCTGCGTAGCTATGAAAGTGGATGGCGCGGCCTTCGGCCCAGTCTTTCTTGCTTTTTCCCAGGCGTACGTCAACGACATCACCAGGTACTACACCCCCTTCAATGAAGATCACTTTGCCATCAATACGGGCCAGTGCTTTCCCTTCTGCGGCATAAGCGCTTACGGGAACTTTTTCCAGAATTACATTTTTTTTCCTCACGGGTGCAAAGGTAGGATTTTCATAGAGTAATGTGGGGGTGTGGAGGGGTCGTATTTTTCAAATTCCTAATTCTTGGCTACATTTACATCAACCGATGTCCTATGCATAAACTTATGATAATACTGGCGTTTGTTTGCGCTGCAATGCAGCTACAGGCCCAGAATGGCTACAAGATCACAGTACAGCTGAAACAGTACAAAGGTGGTATGATGTACCTGGCCCAGTATATGGGTAAAAAGACATATATGGCAGATTCTGCCATGCTGAATGACCAGGGAGTAGCTGTACTTCAGGGAAAAGAGGCTTTACCAGGTGGTATTTACCTGGTAGTATTCCCCGGTAAAACCCGGTATTTTGAAATGCTGCTGGACAGCAAGCAGGAAAACTTCTCTGTTTCTGCCGATACTTCAGATCTGATCAATAAAACTATCTATAAGAACTCCCCTGAGAATGAGTTGTTCGTGGAGTACAATAAATTTTTGTCAAAAGATGTGGCTAACCTGAATAAGGAGGCACAGGCGCTGCTGGCAAAGCATACTGCTGCAGATACTGCCGGCGCCAGGCAGATACAGACAGAATTGGGTAAAAAACTCCAGGCTTACAGGAACGATGTGATTAGTAAAAATCCACAAAGTCTGCTCACCAGCATCTTCAAAATGATGAAAGATCCGGAGGTGCCACCTAAACCGGCGGATGCGGATTCTACCTTTGGTTACCGTTACTTCAGGACCCACTACTGGGATAATACCAACCTCAGTGACGGTCGGCTGGCCCGTACCCCGGTACTGGAAGATAAATTGAGCAGGTACTTTACCCAACTGGTTCCATTGGATCCTGATTCCATCAACGTAGCAGCCGATGAACTGATTGAAAAAACACGCAAGGATAAAGAGAACTTTAAGTTCGTGGTTTGGTGGTTAACGTCTACTTACGAAACTTCTCCTTACATGGGTATGGATGCAGTATTCGTACACCTTGTAGAGAAATATTATGTGGCAGGTGATGCATACTGGCTGAATGATGAGCAGCTGAATAAAGTGATCTCCCGTGCATACTCTATCGCACCTAATCTGATCGGCCAACAGGCGCCCCCACTGGAAGTGAAGGATAGTGCCATGAAACCGGTTTCGCTGTATACAACCAAGGGTAAATTTACCGTACTTGTATTCTGGGATCCTACCTGCGGGCATTGTAAGATAGAAATACCTAAGCTGGATTCAGCATACAATGCAAGCTGGAAAAACAAGGGTGTGACCATGATTGGTTTCAAGACAGAGGGGACAAAAGAACAATGGGAACAGTTCATACATGATAACCATCTGAATGGATGGATTCATGCATGGGATCCTGATGCACAATCTAATTACAGACGCCTATATGACGTATATAGTACACCGGTAGTATACCTGCTGGATGAGAAGAAAAAGATTGTTGCGAAAAGATTAGGTGTGGAGCAGCTGAGTGAATTCATTGAGCGGTCGGACAATAAAGAGAAGACTGCAAAAAAATAATGTCTCCACGACTGTGTAACAGAACGTACATGTTGTACGCATAAAAGGGAAAATGAGTAATTATTTGTTCCCTCAATAAATACATCTTCCCGTGAATCATTTGCCAATGCATGCAGCAAAAGATTCACGGGATTTTTTATAATTCATACAAACTGGGATTGATAGAAAAATGAGTGCACCATAAATGTGAGTAAATATTAAATGACTATATAATTAATGTTGTAACTCTTTTATTATCAGGAGCATGTGTTTGCTGTTTTCTGCTTTGGCATAGTCTTTGGCAATGCATAGTCATAATCAAACATTCTAGGTTATGACAAAGAAGATGATCCTTTCGTTTGCAACCCTTGCAATTTTTTCAGCAAGTGCTATGGCGCAGGTACGTGTAGGTGTTAAAGGTGGCTGGAACCTTTCAAGCATTACGGTAGACAATAGTGGTAGCGTTGACAAAGACAAATCACTATCAGGTTTTAATATCGGTGTTATCGCAGATATGCCGTTGGTACCAAGAGTTTTATCATTCCAGCCAGGGGTATTCTACACAACCAAAGGTGCTAAACTGAAATCAAGCAGTAGCAGTGATGCAGTACAGTACAAAGTTACAACCCGTCCTTCCTACATCGAGGTTCCTCTGAACTTCATAGGTAAAGTACCGGTAGGACCTGGTGCAAGTCTCTTTGCAGGTGTAGGTCCATATTTTGCATTTGGTGTGGCCGGTAAGAACAAAGCTTACTCGACTGTAGGTGGTGTAACTACTACATCAGAATCCAATATTAAATGGGATGATGATACCCCATTTAATGACGGTGATCCTAACCAGGGTTATGACAAATACAAACGTTTTGACTGGGGTGGTAACGTGCAGGTAGGTGCTGAGATCAGCAATTTCCTTATTTCTGCTCAGTATGGACTTGGCTTTAACAAGATTAATTCTGGTGGAAACGATGGTAACAATGACAAGAACAAAAACCGTGTGTTTAGTGTAAATGTCGGTTACCTGTTTTAAAGCAGTAAAACAACCGGGCGTAAGCAGGCAACGCCTGTAATTAAAACAACAGCTATGAACATGTATAGCATCCAGCAACGCCTGTAGGATGCTATACTGATAAAATCTCCTATATGAAAAAAGTACTCTTAGCAGTAGCCGGGCTTCTGATCGCCGGTGTATCATTCGGTCAGACAAAATGGGGCATCATTGCGGGCCCTCAGTTCTCCAGTTTTACAACAAAGGCTGATAATGTCAGCAAAAAAACGAGTGATCTTACAACCAATCTGAGAGCTGGTATCACTGTAGACGTTCCGCTGGCAGAAGATTTTTACATCGGAACCGGGTTGCTGTATTCTGGAAGAGGAGGTAAAGAATCTCCAGTTAAAGTGAATTTATCTTATTTGCAGTTGCCGGTAAATTTCCTGTTTAAACCAGAAGTTGGTACCGGAAAGCTGAACCTTGGTGTAGGGCCATACTTTGCCTACGGAGTGGGAGGCAAGTACAAAGCTACTGTCAATAATGTGGAGGTGACTACCAAGGCATTTGACGACGAAGCAGGTACAGGTAAGCTGAAAAAGTTTGATGCCGGTCTGGGTATCGTAGCCGGATATGAACTCCCTGTAGGCTTATATCTGGGTCTGAATGCAGATTTAGGCCTGGTAAATGCGTATGACAACACTGATAATGGTAGAAGCTGGAAGAATACTTCCTTCGGTGTTTCAGTAGGATACAAATTTTAATGGCAAGCAATATTTTATGACAGGGCTGATCTCCTTCCCCGGAGGTCAGCCCTGTTGCTTTGTTAACGAGGTATTAATCTTTCAATTTCCAGCAGATTTATTACCTTAGACGCCACAACCCCCTATATGTTTGAGCAATCTATTATTCGTATTTTTATTTTATCCCTGCTGAGCTTTTTTCTCCTTCCTGGTCAAACTAAGGCACAGGTCAGTTTTGGTCTGAATGTAGGCGTTAACCAATCCTGGATGCAGTTTCGGGATCCTGCCGGTCATTCTGCCGAGGGCAGTAAACCTCTCACAAGATTAAATTTCGATTTCCTGTTAAATGTACCGTTGGTAGAAGGATTGTACCTGGTGCCGGGTGTCCGGTATATCACCAAGGGAACCAACCTGACAACAGGAGGGGACGGAGAATTTACCCGCCGGCTGGAAGTACGATATCTGGAAATCCCTGTCAATCTTACTTATAAGTTGCCTGTATCATTTGGGCGCCTTACGATCGGGGCTGGTCCGTATACAGCTTATGGCCTGAATGGGAATAACCGTATGCAGGTCTATAATGCAGGAAATGTGGTCAGCACCACAGATTATAGAATAGGATTCAGTAGTGAGGTGAATAAGGGTATCTACCCTGGCACCCGGCTGAATCGCTGGGATGTGGGTGCTCAGGCAGCGCTTGGGATTGAATTTAATAACCTGCTGATGGTGGGTATACACTATAGCAGAGGAATCCGAAACCTGGACCTGTCCGGCAACAGTACAATCCGTACCAACAGTGTAGGTATCACCCTGGGAGTAATGCTGAGCAGAGAAGATTATTAACGGCCATAATTATCATTCCAATAAAAACAGAAGGTGTATCCGGCCAGGGTACACCTTTTTTTTATGGGGAGTAGGGGTATGTCCAGTGAGCTGCGTCTTACTTGTAAACTATTTTGAAATAGGATAAAACAAAAAGTGTGACAGTTATTCGGACATGCCAGTACGTTTCCACGTAATGGCATTTTTCTTTTAAAAAAAGAAAACCCGCTTTTACCTATGGCAAAGCGGGTTGTTTATGAGAGGGTTATAATTATACCACGGCTTCCACTACTTTTCTGATCACTTCTGGTTTACCCAGTGTGTAATAGTGCAGTACCGGCACCCCGAATTCCTTCAGTTCTTTGGACTGCTGGATGAGCCATTCGGTACCTACCAGTTCTACGTCCTTATCTGTTTTACACTTCAGTATTTCCGTGGCCAGATCGTTTGGAATATCTACATGGAAGGCCCTTGGCAGCACTGTTAACTGCTTGCGGGTGGTCATTGGTTTCAGGCCTGGGATAATGGGTACGGTAATGCCCATTTCCCTGCATTTTTTGACAAAGTCGAAGAACTTCTGGTTGTCAAAGAACATTTGGGTAATGATATAATCGGCTCCGTTTTCTACTTTCCGTTTCAGGTAACTCATATCGGTATCGAGGTTGGGGGCCTCGAAGTGTTTTTCCGGATAGCCGGCCACCCCGATACAAAATTTGGTTTTTACGCCACCCTGGAGGTCTTCTTCCAGGTACATACCATTGTTCATATTCACTACCTGGTGCAGCAGTTCTTCTGCATAGCGGTGTCCATGAGGTTCCGGCTCGAAGGATGGCTCGTTCTTAGGTGCATCCCCACGCAGTACCAGTACATTGTCCACACCCAGGAAGTTGAGGTCTATGAGGGCATTTTCCGTTTCTTCACGGCTAAAGCCGCCACAGATCAGGTGAGGTACGGCATCTACATTATAATGGTTCATTACGGCAGCACAAATAGCAACAGTACCGGGTCTTTTCCGGATTTCCACCTTTTCGAAGGAGCCATCTGACCTTTTTTTGAACATGTGCTCACTTCTGTGATAGGTAACATTGATAAATGCAGGTTTGAATGCCATCAGGGGGTCCAGATGATCATATATTGATTCAATGCTCTTTCCTTTCAGTGGGGGAAGAATTTCGAAAGAGATCAGTGTATCCTTTGCCTGTGCGATATGTTCTGTTACTTTCATAGCAAGTGGGCTTATTAAATATATGAAGCCGGACAAAAATAATGCATCTCTTAGAATTATCGTCTAATAATTCTCTAATAGTCCGAATATTTACAAACCTTTGTGTCGGATTTGTAGATAAAAGCACGAGCAAGAATTACCCGGCATTGAAAGCTAAAGTAAATGCTTATTTTTGCTAAGTTTCAACATATGGCATTAAAAATACATACAGATCGGCTGGTAAAGCGCTACGGTCAGAGAACGGTAGCCAATCAAGTATCTGTAGAGGTAACTCAGGGAGAGATCGTTGGATTGCTGGGCCCGAATGGTGCCGGTAAGACGACTACATTTTACATGGTAGTGGGGCTGATTAAGCCGGACGAAGGACAGGTATATCTGGACGAGGTAAACATCACCAAGCTGCCCATGTACAAACGGGCGAAGATGGGGATAGGTTATCTTCCCCAGGAGGCGTCCGTATTCCGTAAGTTGAGCGTGGAGGACAATATCTCTGCGGTATTGGAGATGACCAACCTCAGGAAGGTGGAGCAGAAAGAAAAGCTGGAAAGCCTGCTGGAAGAGTTTCGTCTAACCCACGTGCGCAAGAGCCCTGGCGATGTATTGAGCGGTGGTGAGCGCAGACGTACAGAGATAGCCCGTGCGCTGGCGGTGGATCCTAAGTTTATACTGCTGGATGAACCATTTGCAGGTATTGACCCCATTGCTGTAGAGGATATCCAATCTATCGTAGCCCGCCTTAAATATAAGAATATCGGCATCCTGATCACCGACCATAATGTGCAGGAAACACTGTCAATCACTGACCGTGCCTACCTGCTGTTTGAGGGGAAAATATTGAAAGCCGGAACAGCCGAAGAATTAGCTGCAGATGAGCAGGTTAGGAAAGTGTATCTTGGACAGAATTTTATTTTACGTCGTAAAAATTATCTGGACGAAGCAGCTAAGCAGAAATAACTACAACTACTCCGTTCCTACCATCCTATTATGAGAATATTAAGTCCTGCAATATCACAACTGGCGCGTTTGCGCATGGGGCGCATAGAATATTTTATGCAGTATCCCCTGCAGGTGCAGCAGCAGGTATTTCAAAACCTACTAAGTGCCGCTCAGTATACTGAGTTTGGTAAGCAATATGGATTCTCGCAGATCTATAAGATTGAAGAGTTTAAACAAAGGGTACCCATTCATAATTATGATACCCTGAAGCCATATATACAGCGTTCCATGGAAGGCCAGCAAAACATTTTATGGAATACACCTATAAAATGGTTTGCCAAATCCAGCGGTACCACTGCCGATAAGAGCAAGTTCATACCAGTATCTGTAGAAAGTCTGGATGAATGTCACTATCGTGCAGGTCGCGACGTACTTTCTCTTTACTATAATAATTATCCTGAGTCCAGGTTACTCACCGGCAAATCATTGGTTATCGGTGGTAGCCACCAGGTGAACAAGCTGGCTCCGGACAGCGATTCTTACTTTGGGGACCTGAGTGCCGTGATGCTTCAGAACATGCCATTCTATGGCAATATGATCCGCACACCGGATCTGTCTATTGCCCTGATGGATGAATGGGAGGAGAAGATCGAACGCATGGCCAATACGGTGATTCATGAGAATGTGACCTCTATAGCAGGGGTGCCTACCTGGACCATGGTATTGATCAAAAGGATCTTTGAGATTACTGGTAAGGATAACCTGGCAGACATATGGCCCAGCCTTGAGCTGTATATGCATGGTGGTGTAAGTTTTACGCCGTACCGTGAGCAGTTCAAAAAGCTGATCCGCAAGCCGGATATGTTCTACCTGGAAACCTACAATGCGTCTGAAGGCTTCTTTGCTGCGCAGGATGTGATCGGGCAGGAGGGACTGTTGTTGTTCCTGAACCATGGTATTTTCTATGAGTTCATGCCGATGGAAGAAGTAGGAAAAGATAATCCACAGACATTGCAGCTGAATGAAGTGGAGACGGGTAAAAACTATGCGCTGGTGATTAGCACCAATGGCGGCTTATGGCGCTATATGGTGGGGGATACCGTGCAGTTTACTTCTCTGTCTCCATTCCGTGTGAAGGTGAGTGGGCGTACCAAATCATTTATCAATGCATTTGGAGAAGAACTGATTGTCGAGAATTCAGATAAGGCGATAGCCCAGGCATGTGAAGAAACGGGTGCCATTGTAAATGATTATACGGCAGCCCCTATCTATTTTAGCGAAGGAGAAGCAGGAGGTCATGAATGGTTACTTGATTTTGATGTGATGCCGGATAGCGTGGATCACTTTATCGATGTACTGGACCGGACACTGAAATCTATCAATTCTGACTACGAAGCCAAGCGTCACAAAGATATGGCGTTACGCAGACCAGTATTGCATGTGCTGCCGAAAGGCACCTTCACCGAGTGGTTGAAGAGCAAAGGTAAGCTGGGTGGTCAGCACAAAGTGCCCCGGTTGAACAATGACCGGCAGCATGTCGAGGAAATTTTAAAATTCACTGGTATCACGGGTGTGATATAATTGGGGAACCATTAACTAATACGTCTATATGAAATTACTGGAAAACAAAGTAGCTATCGTCACCGGGGCCAGCCGTGGTATTGGAGAAGCTATCGCTATCAAATTTGCAGAAGAGGGTGCAAATGTAGCTTTCACTTACCTGAGCTCTGATGAAAAAGCCAAAGCGCTTGAACAGAAGCTGCAAGGTATGGGAGTAAAGGCGAAAGCCTATAAATCCAATGCCGGTGTTTACGAGGAATGCGAAACGTTGATCGCCGATGTACTGAAAGAGTTCGGCGCTATTGATATTTGTGTGAATAATGCAGGTATTTCGAAAGATAACCTGTTGCTGCGTATGAGTCCTGATCAGTGGGATGATGTAATGGACATCAACCTGAAGAGCGTGTACAACATGACTAAACATGTGATTCGCCCGATGATGAAGGCTAAGTCTGGTTCCATCATTAACATGAGTTCTATTATCGGTATTAAGGGTAATGCTGGTCAGAGTAGCTACGCTGCTTCTAAGGCTGGTATCATCGGTTTTACCAAGTCTATAGCACAGGAGCTGGGTAGTCGTAATATCCGTGTAAATGCGGTGGCACCAGGTTTTGTGGAAACTGATATGACGCACTACCTGAAAGAAGGTACAGGTGCGCAGGCTTACATTGAGAAAATTCCATTGGGTCGCTTTGGTAGCCCAGAGGATATTGCAAACGTAACATTGTTCCTGGCTTCTAACCTGAGTGCTTATGTAACAGGTCAGACGATCAGTACTTGTGGTGGTTTGAATATCTAGTACGGATATATATAATTGAAAAGCGGTTGTGCCTTTAGGCACAACCGCTTTTCAATTATAGCAGTAAATAAAATTGCATTTTGTTAATAAAGCCGGGAGAATGTTGGTCCGCATTTAACTTCAAAATGCTTTAGTACTTTTTACCTGGCGTTGCTACGCGGAAAGTCTCTACACACTTACGATCCTGCAGCGTTACGAACACTGTTTTGCCGTCGGGACCACCGAAAGTGAGATTGCTACATTGCTTGCCTTTCAGCGGAATTTCCCTGATGGTTTTGCCCGCAGGAGATAATACCCAGATGACTCCTTTGCCCCAGCGGGCCACATACAGGTTGCCTGCTTTGTCGCACTTCATACCATCGAAACCAAAGTCTGGTACTTCTGCGAAGAGTTTTTTGTTGCTAAGGTTACCGTCTTTGTCAACATCGAACTTCCAGATCCTGCGTTGTACACTTTCATTCACATAGAGTGTTTTTTCATCCGGGCTGAGTTCAATACCGTTTGTGGTACCCATGTCAGGCACAAGTAGTATGGCTTTTCCACCTTTGTCAATGCGCCAGATCTGGCCGGTAGATTGTTTCCAGTTAGGATCTGAAGCGTAGATCTGATCTTTCTTGTTTATGCAGAGATCATTGGGCTGATTGAACTTGTCGTTGTGTACATATACACTCACTTTCCGGGTCTTTGGATCTACCTGGAGTACATTGTGATTGATGAAATCCGGCAGGAACATCTGGCCTTTGCTGTTATAATGAATGCCATTGCCTACGCTGCTGTCTGGCAGGGTAACGAAGACTTCTCCCACACCGGTTTTAGTATTGACCCTACCGATGGTGCCATCTTTCTCAAAGTTGACTACATAGAGAAAACCGGATTTATCGTAATGAGGTCCTTCGATGTTCACAGAGAACATTTGCTCTTTGGTAAGATCTTTTGCTTTGTATAAATCCTGGCTTTGTAGCTGTACTGCAGCAGTGAGACCTAATAATAGACAGACAAGTTGTTTCATGATGGAAAGATTGACGTTGAGAGTTTAAGATAGTAAAATTTGCACCCGCCTGCAAGATTGCAGCTAAAAATATAAGAATCAAAACATTATAAATATTTAATACATTTGTAGTGTTATAAATCCTATTTATGTTCCGTCCTATGCTCATGGCAGCCACCCTCTGGCTTGCGATTACAATGACCTCCTGTCATTTTGGTTCAACGACTGCAACCAATCAGGATAGTACCGCGAAGGCTCCGGGTTCACTTACGTTTGCGGAGTTTGTGGAGAGTTTACCCGTCGTAACCTTACCTGACTATTCAGAGACACTGAAGCCCATTCCGGAGAATTTTAAAGTGCCTGGTTTTCCAGCTGTGTATGATTGTCAGAAAGCAGGCAAGCTTGTGACTGTTAATGGTTACACACCGGTCATCTACAGTGGTATGATGACGGATGGGCACCGGGTGGTTTACCTTAGTATTTACGATGCTGCCGGCGATGAGCGGTCCCGTGTACAACTGGCGGGAGATGGATATGTAGATAAAGAAAGTATTGCCTATGACCAGCATTATAAAGATGCATATCTGTATGCAGATATCGAATCAGATTCATTTATCGTGCTGAAATGTTATTATCAATTTAACGATAAAGGCAATATCAATATAGAGAAGAAGGCTTGTTTCTTCTATCACATCACTGCTGATGGTATGATTGAAAAGTTGCCACAGGATTCAATTTCGCTGGAAACATTTGCAGCCGGATTTCCATTGAAGGAAATGCCATTTCATGAAGATTCTGTGAAGCTAAAAGGGTTGAAGTTGATTTCCAGGCTTACACCTTACTTCAACTTTGCGGAAGTAGATGTGGACTCGGTGTATGCTTATGGCAAAATAGAACTGGATGGACTGCCAACTGCTTTATTGTTTGGTCGGGAGATGGTAGAAGGAGAAGGTGGATCGGAAGCACAGGTGGACCTCGTTACATATAATGAAAAGGGGAAAATAGCCGGTAACCTGATGATAATCGGGGGGAGTGGTATAGAAGGAGGAAGTAATAAAACCAGCAATGCCAGGATAGATCATGAAGGGAATGTAAGACTGGATGAGCAGAATACGTTATTCCTGGAGGATGGTGCAGACTTTTCCGCGAAGGTGGATATGCAATATGCCATACAGTCATCAGGTAGTATTGTTCCTGTAGAAGCTACGCTGATCACCATTACGGGTTCGGTATTCCGGCAGGATCTGTTGCTGAAGCAGTTTGGGAACAATCCAATTGATTACCTGGTCACAGAGATCCCAAGTCCGGAAAGGCTCCGGTTGAGTATGCACTTTTTCAGGAAAGGTACGGAGCACCTTATGGAACTCTTCACCAGCAATGCGGAAGGGATGGTGCTGGACAGGTACCCGGTGTATAATACCTTGAAGAAGGGGAGTTACAAAGAGGCTGCGAGCAGGGATCAGGAGCCGGAGGATGGATACGTAATAGAGAAAAGGGGGCATTATACAAAGGAGGTGGTGATTAAATTGCCGGGTAAAGATGTGCATATAGATGCCGATGGCAGGTTTGTGAAATAGGGGATACCCCTCACCCTTCAATGGGTTAATTTTCACTATTTTCGCCGGCATGATACATGTTTCTGAATTTAAGGACCTGGAGCTGCTATCGATCCACAAGGTGGGCAACGCCTCTCAGGAAGAGTCCCTGATCTGCTCTCAGGAGCCTTTGCAATTACAGGATGAGACCATCAGTCAGCTATTGCTGAGTTATTTTATTCAGCCTTTTACAAATGCGGCGGAGTACTTCCGTTTTTACCATGAAGCTGACCTTCAATTAAATGAGATTTTTCAATATTGCCGTCGTATATTTGAGAATCGGGACAATTTTCATGAGCAATCTATAAATATAGCTAAGCATCTATATAAGCATTCCACACATCCTAAAATCAAGGGGGGAGAGTTGTATATCGCTTACTTTAGTAAGTGTCAGGTGGACGGTGAGGATGTGGAAGCCATTGGTATATTTAAATCAGAGACCAGAGATACCTATTTGAAAGTATACTTGTCCAACGAAAGCTACCAGGTAAATTACGACGACGGTATTAATATCAGCAAGCTGGATAAAGGATGCCTTGTATTTAATACAGAAGAAGAAGAGGGGTATAAAGTCAGTATAATAGATAGTATCAGTAAGCAAAATGAAGCTGTATACTGGAAAGATGCTTTCCTGCAGGTACAAAGGAGGGAAGATAATTATCATCAGACGGAGCTGGCGGTGAATATGTGTAAGCAATTTATCAGCGAAAAGCTACCTGGTGAGTATGAAATGAGCAGGATAGATCAGGTAGATCTGCTCAACAAATCAGCCGCTTATTTTAAAGAAAAAGAGCAATTCCAGATGGACGATTTTGCTCAGGAAGTATTGGGACATCCAGATGCTATCGAATCATTTAAGGAGTACAGGGAACAATATCAACAGGATTACAAGCAGGAGATACCGGACGAATTTGATATATCGGCACCCGCCTTTAAGAAGCAGCAGAAGGTATTCAAGAGCATTCTGAAACTAGACAAGAATTTTCATATATACATACACGGTAACAGGGAATTGATAGAACGGGGTTTTGATGAAGCCACGAATATGTATTACTATAAGCTTTTCTTTGAGAATGAAAGTTAACATGCCGTAACAAAACGCGGCATGGGTCGTCTAATATTATTACACCCAACGGGTATAAATTTTTTCATAAGCAAAAACCAATTATTAATAAAGGCTGCTCTTTTGGGCGGCCTTTTAGTATTAACGGGCAAAGCATGATATTGTTTAATAAAAAAACGCTTCTGTTTTCAGGCAGAAGCGTTTTTTATAATTGGATTATTTCTGTTGTTTTTGTTTAGGTTTTGGCGGCCTGTTTTGTGGCTGCTGTTGACCTCCACTACCACCACCTTGTTGTGGAGGCTTCGATTGTGGTTTAGGGCCCTGGGGTTTACCCTGTTGCGGCTGCTGTTGCTGTTGTTTGGGCTGTTGCTGCTGCTGAGGTTTTGGTCCCTGAGGTTTACCTGGTTGTTGTTGCGGCTGTTTAGGTTTCTGCTGTTGTGGCTGGGCCTGTTGTTTAGGCTTTGGCTGTTGAGCAGGTTGTTCAGCCGGTTTACCACCTTGTTGCTGCTGTTTGTGTTTTTGTTTTTCCTTGTCCTTGTGTTTGCGTTTCTGGGATGTTTTTTCCAGTGAGCGGAGGCTGATCTGGCCTACTACATCTGCAAATCCGAGGTCGGTTTCTTTTGGTTTACCTGCTACTACTTCAACTGGTTTCAAGTCATCAGGTCTGATGTTTTGCTTGTTCAGTTGGCGTATTTCTTTTACGCGGCTGATGGTGAGCGGGTATTGCTTATTGCTGTCGCCATAAGAATACCACATCAGATTTTTGAAGATGTCTCTCTTCTGCAGCGTAGCAACGCCATTGATGGTTTCAATGCTATCTGCATCTTCAGGGAAGTCTTTCAGTGCATCGAGGTAAGTGTCGAGCTCATAGTTCAGGCAGCATTTAAGGCGACCACACTGGCCGGACAATTTTGCCTGATTGATGGAAAGGTTCTGGTAACGTGCAGCAGTGGTATTAACACTCTTGAAGTCAGTAAGCCAGGTAGAGCAGCAGAGTTCACGGCCGCAGCTACCAATACCGCCTACTTTTCCGGCTTCCTGGCGGGCACCTATCTGGCGCATTTCCACCTTAACACGGAATTCTCCGGCGTAGAGCTTAATCAATTCACGGAAGTCAACACGGTCATCAGCGGTGTAGAAGAAGGTTGCTTTACGCCCATCGGCCTGAATTTCTACCTCGGCGAGTTTCATTTCGAGGCCTATACTGCGGGCTATTGCTCTTGCTTTGATGAGGGCATCTCTTTCGCGGGCTTTATTTTCACCCATTCTGTGAAGGTCTTCATTGCTGGCGCGACGCAATACTTTTTTTACTTCAGGGGTATCTTCTATCCTTCTTTTCTTCATCTGGAGCTTTACCAGTTCGCCGGTGAGGCTTACCTGGCCTACGTCAAAACCGCTTACTCCTTCTACTGTAACCATTTCACCTTTATCCAGGAACTGTTTGGTGACGTTTCGGAAGAAATCTTTCCTGCTTCCGTTGTTGAAACTTACCTCTATAATATCAAATGGTGCTAAGCTATCACTTAAGGGAATATTGGCCAGCCAGTCAAAAACATTCAATCTGTTGCATCCACCACTACTGCAACCTCCATTACTTTTGCATCCTGACGGCTTTCCCTCTGCACCTGTACCACATCCGGCACAAGCCATATTTATATATTTAAAAGAGTTAATTGATATGCATCCGGTATTGTCCCGAACGCTTTAAAATACATATTTCCCTTTATATATACAAAAGGGCGAAAGTAACAAAGGTAACGGAAAAAGTAATGTCCCCGTCGTGTCAATATAAGGGTTTAACAGGCCGGAATAGGCTTGTGTTTAAAAATGTACTGTAATTTGATGCTGAGTGCGTGAAACAGCAGTTTGGCGTTGGCATTTCGCTCAATATAGTAGCTCGCATTGTCCAGTTCCTGCATGATCTGTTCCATTTGTTGCAGGTCGGCCAGTTTCTGCAATTTGAAGGCAAAGTCAGTTTCTTCTTCAGAAAAGGCCAGCTGGCTTTTGTCTATGTATTTCAGTCTCAGTGTATGTTCCAGCAGGTTGGTGAAGTAGCGGAGAAATTGTTTTTGGTTTTCGCGACCCATTTTGGCGCTGGCGATACCTTCTATCCATTCCTGGAGTGCCAGGCGATTGTTAGTAAAGATATAGTTGAGCCAGTTGCGTAGCAGCTCATGATAGTCGTCTTCAGAGTTCTGGAGCAGGGCAAGGGCTTCCCGGTAGTTGCCGGAAGCGATGGTTGCAGCCTGACGGGCTCTGGCAACAGGTGCTTTGGCTCTGGTCACCAGTGCATCGACCAGTACTTCTTTAGGCAATGGGTTTACCTTGATGAGGTGAGTACGGGAGAGGATGGTGGCCAGGATCTGCTCCTGATTTTCGGCGATCAGAATGAAGATGGTATCATCTGGTGGTTCTTCGATCAGTTTGAGCAGGCGGTTCCCTTCATTGCCCAGGTACTCGGGCATCCACATGAGGAGGATTTTATATTTACTTTCGAAGCTTTTCAGGCTCAGTTTGCGAATGATATCCTGGCATTCGGTAGCAGTAATATTACCCTGTTTGTTTTCTGCTCCTATAAATTGTAACCAGTCATAAGCATTACCGTATGGATGTTCGGCAATAAATTCACGCCATTCGCTGGCGTAATCGGCACTGACTGGTTTATCGCCTGTTTTTTTGGGAATAACAGGATAGGAGAAGTGAATATCAGGGTGGATGTACTTTTCTGATTTGATACAGGCGGAACATTTGCCGCAGGGGCCTTCAGGCTGTTTGTCTTCGCAAACCAGGTGCTGGGCGAAGGCAAGGCCAAGGGGCAGACCACCGGCACCTTCCGGCGCCAGCAGGATCATGGCATGGCTGATGCGGTGTTGGGTGACAGCTTTGAGCAGTTGGTGCTTGATGTCGTCCTGACCTATGATATTGGAGAAAAGCATGGGTGCAAATTAAATATTCAAAGCGAAAAAACGCTTACACCTCTGGCGTAAGCGTTTTTTTCGTGAGTAGCCTGGCCTTCGGCCGGCTTAAGACAATTAGTACTTTTTCTCAATGGCAGCAATTACTTCTGCTGAATTAGGTTGTGTTTTTGGTGCGAATACGGCTACCAGGTTTCCTTTTTCATCCAGCAGGTACTTCTGGAAGTTCCACTGTACTTCTGCAGGTTCGAAATGTTTTTCCTTGCTTTGTTCCATCAGCCATTTATAGATAGGATGGATGTCTGCACCTTTCACAGAGATCTTGGCAGCCATTGGGAATGTAACTGCATATTTTTTGGTACAGAATTCCTGGATCTGCTGGTTGCTACCTGGCTCCTGAGAACCGAAGTTGTTAGCCGGGAAGCCGATGATCACCAGGTTCTTTTTATACTTCTCGTACAGTTTTTCCAGCTCTGCATATTGTGGTGTATTACCACAAAGAGAAGCTGTGTTTACGATCAGGATCTTCTTGCCTTTGTAATCGGCAAAATTGATTTTACCACCATCTACAGCATCAACTTTAAAATCGTAAATGGCGCTGCTTTTCATAAATATCAATAACGAGATGAGCAATGTTTTTAACATACCTACAAAGTTTGAAATGAAATTAGAAAATAAATTACACATTAGGAGTTAATGGCGTGCATATGCCAGAGAACAAATGCTGAACGGAATATTTGCCTGTTGAAAGAGCTTTCCACAGGCCTCAGTGGTTGCGCCGGTGGTGATCACATCATCGATTAATAATACATGTTCACCTTTCAACAAATCAGGCTGTGCCAGGCTAAAGGCATGTTGTACATTTTGCCAGCGCAGCATCCTGTTTTTCCTGGTTTGGGATGCTGTGAATACTACTCGTTTGAGTGCATGTGGTAACACCGGTTTTCCGATTACGGCTGCGATGCCTGCAGATAGTAGTGCAGATTGATTATAGCCACGAAGACGTTCTCTTTTCTTTGTGATTGGTACGGGTACGATGCAGGTGATCTGATGGATCCAGCTGGTTTGTGCGAGCATCTTTCCCATCTGCTTTCCCATGTAAATGGTTAGTTTCCTTTTGTGCTGGTACTTTATTTTATGCACCAGCTTACGTAACATAGATGCCTGTGAAAAATAGAAAGCTGCCAATGCATGTTGTACTGGTAATCTGCCGTAGAATAATTTTTCAACGGGATTCTCAGTGAAGTGCTGGAAGCCGGTATGTGGCAGACTAACAGTGCATTGATGGCACAGGAATGCTTCAGTAGGTGTGAGTGTGGTACCACAGCTCTCACATACATGGGGAAAACAAAGATGGAGTAATGCTGTAAACATGTATGGTTAGAATAATCTGCTGTATACTTCATCTACGCGGCCTACAGGAATCACTTCAATGTTGAATTTACTGAAGTCGGCTCCTTTCTTATTATACCGGCTCACGAAGATTTTTTCAAAACCCAATTTTTCTGCTTCGGCGATGCGTTGTTCAATTCGGTTTACGGCACGGATTTCACCACTCAGACCAACTTCACCTGCAAAGCAGATTTTGTTGGCGATGGCAATGTCTTCATAAGAAGAAAGGAGTGCACAGAGAACGGCGAGATCGATAGCAGGATCTTCTGCGCGGATACCACCTGCGATATTGAGGAATACATCTTTGACGCCGAAGTGGAAGCCGCCTCTTTTTTCAAGTACAGCGAGTAATAATTGCAGGCGGCGAAGGTCGAAGCCGGTCACGGTACGTTGTGGTGTACCATATACCGATTGCGTAACGAGTGCCTGTACTTCAATCAGCATAGGGCGCATGCCTTCCATGGTAGAAGCGATGGCGACACCGCTGAGCATATCTTCCCGTTGTGAGATGAGTATTTCGGATGGATTGGTGACTTGTCTTAATCCGGTGCCGGTCATTTCATAAATGCCCAGTTCTGCGGTGGAGCCAAAGCGATTTTTGATGGTACGTAATATGCGGTAAGCATAGTGTTGATCGCCTTCAAATTGTAATACGGTATCCACCATGTGTTCCAGAATTTTTGGACCGGCGATGGAGCCATCTTTTGTGATATGACCGATTAAAAATACGGGTACATGACTTTCTTTGGCGAAGCGTTGCATTTCGGCGGCGGTTTCTCTTATCTGAGATACGCTACCTGGTGCGGATTCGATAAATGGGGATTGTAATGTCTGTATAGAATCGATCACTACCAGTTGTGGGCGGAGTTTCTTAATCTCCTGAAAGATAGTCTGGGTGTTGGTTTCGGTGAGCAGGTAGAACTGATCGTTGGTTGCCTGCAGGCGATCTGCGCGCATCTTAACCTGGGATGCGCTTTCTTCACCGCTTACATATAAGGTAGTGATATTTTTAAGTTGCAATGCATTTTGGAGGAAGAGAGTGCTTTTGCCGATGCCTGGTTCACCGCCTACGAGTACGAGAGATCCGGGAACAATACCGCCGCCGAGTACACGGTTCAGTTCAACATCTGGCGTGAGTAGTCTTTCTTCTTCAACAGCGCTTACTTCGCTGAGGTTCACAATGTTATTACGACCACTTTCTTTTTCGGTTTGCCAGCTTTGATTGCGCAGCGGAACATCTTTCTGAATTTTCTCTTCGACAAATGTATTCCATTGATTACAGGAAGGACATTTACCTGTCCACTTAGCTGATTCATATCCACAATTCTGACAGAAGAATGCTGATTTTATTTTCATGTAGCAAAGGTGATAAAAGCACTAAAAAAATGAGCAGTGCTATCCATAAAAAAAGTTAAAAAAGGGAAAAAATGGGGTGGGAAAAAAACGGCTTAAAAAGAAAAGAGCCAACAGAAGATTCTGCTGACTCTTTCTACTTACTAACCCATTAAATTCAGGTCTAAATTACTAAATGGCTTCAGAATAAAAAAGTTTATTTAATCGATGTGAATAACTTTTGAAGACTTTTCGTAATGTGACAGATCGGCTCCCATAGCCCATTTCAGGGCCTTCCAGTATTTAATTATACTTTCATTGAAAGGGCGTAAAAGGTTGATAAATAGGATTGATAACGTCCAAAAATATATATGAAAAAAGGGTCATAAGGGGCCTGTGGGTAACTGTCATATAGTCTGAAATTATTGTAAAAAAAATTCAAAATAGGCCATAATGACAGTGTTAAATTTTTGTTTGTCAGGTTGATGGGGTAGGGGTAGGTTAGTTTCTTAAGGAAATCATAAATCCTTTTGAAAGGATGGATTTGGAGGGGAATTTGATCTTAGTTAGGGGTAATTTTATATAAAAATTAAACAATTGTTCTATTTATGACACCTGGAATGTTGATAGTATCGCTGATTTTTGTTGGGATCAGCATGCTGGTGAGTTACCGGTTACAGGGAAAATTCAGGGAGTATAGTGGGATACCTACCTCATCCGGGCTGACCGGCAAGCAGATAGCACAGAAGATGTTGAATGAGAATGGGATATATGATGTACAGGTGATATCTGTGGAGGGGTTTCTGACTGACCATTATGACCCTACCAACAAGACGGTGAATTTGAGTCCCGAGGTTTATTCAGGGGCGAATGTAGCGGCCGCTGCGGTGGCAGCCCATGAGTGTGGGCATGCGATTCAGCACCAGAAGGCGTATGCATGGCTGGGATTGCGGTCCAGGCTGGTGCCATTGGTACAGTTTAGTTCTCAGTGGCTGCAGTTTGTATTGATGATCGGAGTATTTGCGTTGTATTGGACATCTGCCCCATTATTGATTGGTATATTACTATTTGGACTGACAACGGTATTTGCGTTGGTGACTTTGCCGGTAGAGTTCGATGCTTCGAGGAGGGCGTTGGCGTGGTTGGACAATACGAAACTGATGAGGGTGCAGGAGCATGACAAGGCAAAGGATGCCCTATGGTGGGCGGCTATGACCTATGTAGTGGCGGCGGTCGCTTCGGTGGTGATGCTGGTACAGTATATCTTTTTATTCCTGGGAGCAAGGGACAGGAATTCGTAAACAAACACTTTGTCATAATTGTCAGAGGCCGGAAGTAAGAGACTGCTTCCGGCCTTGCTTTTTATTGTGTTTATCCTATATGTGTTTCTGTTTGATAAACAGCGCAAAAACGGCCCAATTAAATATCCCACTGGGCATGTTAATAATTCTTAGTCAAAATTTTTATTGAAAATCAATACATTGTGAGGGTGCTTGCTAAAAAATGTCTCAAAATGTATGGTTATTCAAAGTCTGTGATTTAACTTCGCACTCCCAAATTGTGTGGGATCATATTTCAAGTGTAAATTTTATTTACTATAATGAATACTTTAAGCTTCAAGACTAAATCTGCCAACGACGCAACTGTAGTGCGTGACTGGCATATTGTAGACGCTACCAACCTGACACTGGGTAGGATGAGCGCGAAGATTGCATCCATTTTAAGAGGTAAGAACAAGCCTTACTATACTCCTCACACTGATTGTGGAGATTTCGTGATCATCATCAATGCTGAAAAGATCCAGCTGACTGGTAATAAATGGAATGACAAGGAGTATCTGACTTACACTGGTTACCCAGGTGGTCAGAAAGCAGAGGTTGCGAAGGATTTGATCCGTCGTCGTCCGGAAGTGGTGATTGAAAGAGCTGTTAAGGGCATGCTGCCTAAGAATCGTCTGGGACGTGCTATGTACAAAAAGCTGTTTGTATATGCCGGCGCTGAGCATCCACATGCTGCGCAGAAACCTAAATCCTTAACTTTCTAATTTTTCTCTGATACATGGAAAAGCAAAAAAATACTATTGGTCGTCGTAAGGAAGCCGTAGCTCGCGTGTATATCAGCAAGGGCACTGGTGTAGTTACAATCAACGACAAAGACTATAAAGAATATTTCGCGCTGGTTTACCTGCAGAATCAGGTAGAGCTGCCGTTGAAAACTATCGACGCACTGGATAAATTTGATATAAAGGTTAATGCTGCCGGTGGTGGTATCAAGGGTCAGGCGGAAGCAGTGAAACTGGGTATTGCTCGTGGACTGTGTGAGGTGAACATCGAGTTCCGTCCTGCACTGAAAGCGGCTGGACTGCTGAAACGTGATCCTAGAGGCGTTGAACGTAAGAAACCAGGTAAAGCTAAAGCAAGAAGAAGCTTCCAGTTCTCTAAACGCTAATCGTGATGAATGCGTGGTGGTAATATATACCCTTCGCAGATTATTAACATTGACCTTTTATAACAGAGTATAATAACATGGAAAATAATACCTCATTACAGCAGCAGTTACTGGAAGCAGGTGTACACTTCGGTCACCTGAAGAAGAAATGGAATCCAAAAATGCTGCCTTACATTTTCGCAGAAAAGAAAGGTATTCATATCATAGATCTGAACAAAACCGTTGAAGGATTACAGGAAGCTGCTGCAGCCCTGAAATCTATCGCTAAGAGCGGTAAGAAGATCATGTTCGTTGCAACAAAAAAGCAAGCTAAAGAAATCGTAGCAGAAGCGGCTAAGCGTGTAAACATGCCTTACGTGACTGAAAGATGGTTAGGTGGTATGTTGACCAACTTCAGCACAATCCGTAAGAGTGTGAAGAAAATGCAGAGCATCGAGAAAATGCTGACTGACGGTACTTTCGATAGCATCACTAAGAAGGAGCGTCTGACCCTGACACGTGATAAGGAAAAAATGGAGAAAGTGCTGGGTGGTATCGCTCAGCTGGCTCGTGTTCCTGCTGCGTTGTTCCTGGTTGACATCAGCCATGAGCATATTGCACTGGCAGAAGCTCGTCGTCTGGGTATCTCCACCTTCGGTATGGTAGATACTAACTCCGATCCTACCAAGGTAGATTTCGCAGTACCAGCTAACGATGACGCTACTAAATCTATCGCAATCGTTACTAACTATATCGCTGCAGCAATTGCAGAAGGTCTGGCTGAAAGAGCGAACGAGAAAACTGACGACGTAGTTGAAGAGGAAGAAGAAGACAACAAGGCGTTGAAATTCGAACTCGAAGGCGGTGATGATCGTGGTGGTGAAAGAGGTCGTAAGCCAGGTGGTCGTGGCCCAGGTGGTCCTGGTGGTAACAACAACCGTCCTGGTGGCGGCGGCGGCAATCGTCCTGGTGGCGGTGGCGGCGGCAACCGTCCAGGTGGTAACCGTCCTGGTGGCGGTGGTGGTAACCGTCCAGGCGGCGGTGGCGGCGGACAGCGTCGTCCTGCAGGTTCTGGTGGTAGCAGACCAGGTGGTGGCGGAAGATAATTCTGTTCATGACTAAATAGATCAATTGCGAACCGTGGACAGCTTACCTGATCTGTGGTTCGCAATTGGTCATATAAACCGGACAAGTAGCAAAATTCATATAAACTTAATACTCTTAAACTCATTATAAGTTATGGCAGCAACAATTACAGCCGCTGATGTAAACAAACTGCGTCAGCAAACAGGTGCAGGTATGATGGATTGCAGAAAGGCGCTGGTAGAAAGCGATGGTGATTTTGAACAAGCAGTTGACTATCTGCGTAAGAAAGGCCAAAAAGTAGCCGCTTTACGTTCTGACCGTGAAACTAAAGAAGGTGTTATCATTGCTAAGACTGCTGCTGATGGCAAATCTGGTGTGATAGTAGCTTTGGGTTGCGAAACAGACTTCGTAGCAAAGAATGAAGACTTTATTAAGTTTGCTCAGTCTCTGGTAGACCTGGCCCTGACTTCTGGTGCTAACACTGTAGAAGAACTGGGTGCTGCTACACTGGATGGCGCAACTGTAAATGATAAAGTAAATGACCAGGTAGCTAAGATCGGTGAGAAAATCACCCTGGCTCGTTTCGAGAAGATCAGTGCTGCTTCTGTAACTGCTTATATCCACGGTAACTACCGCATGGGTGTATTGGTTGGTTTCTCTGAAGCGGTAGCTGAAGAAGTTGGTAAAGACGTAGCTATGCAGATCGCTGCTATGAACCCAATCGCAGTGGATGCGGCTGGTGTTTCTGAAGACCTGATTGCCCGTGAAAAGGCTATCGCGCTGGAGCAGATCGCTGCTGAAGGTAAAACCGGAGACATGGCTGAGAAAATCGCTATGGGTAAGGTGAACAAATTCTTCAAAGACAATACCCTGTTACAGCAGGCTTTTGTAAAAGATAATAACAAATCTGTTGGGGATTACCTCAAGTCTGTAAATGCAGGCCTGAAGGTAACAGGGTTCAGCAGAATAGCATTGGGATAATATAATCCCGGTTAAAAAAGGAGAGAAGTTTTTCTCTCCTTTTTTTTGTGCATAAAGGAAATCATGTAGTGTCAACGACGGGTGAACCTGGCCCGGAAATTCCGCGTTCCGCATTTTTTGTATCTTAGGGGCGCAGTAACAGATAACTAACTTCAATTAATATATCATTTTTCAATAGTCATGTTGCCAAAGTACAAGCGTATTTTACTTAAACTAAGCGGTGAGTCCTTAATGGGCGAGGGTAATTACGGGATCGATCATAGGGTGATCTCGCAGTATGCATACGATATTAAAGCAGCTACTGATCTGGGCGTGCAGGTTGCGGTCGTGATTGGTGGTGGTAACATCTATCGTGGTATGAACGAGAAAGAGACAGGTATTGAACGTGCTCAGGGTGACTATATGGGGATGCTGGCAACAGTTATCAATGGTATGGCCATGCAGAGTGGTCTGGAAAAGGTAGGGTTATATACCCGCCTGCAGTCAGCTATTAAAATGGAGCAGATTGCAGAGCCTTATATCCGCCGCCGTGCTATCCGCCACCTTGAAAAAGGCCGTGTGGTGATCTTTGGTGCTGGTACTGGTAACCCGTACTTCACAACTGATACCGCTGCTTCGCTCCGTGCGATAGAGATCCAGGCAGATGTTATTCTGAAAGGAACCCGTGTAGACGGTATTTATACTGCTGACCCGGAAAAAGATCCAACTGCTACAAAGTTTGAATCCATTACTTTCGCTGAGGTGTATCAGAAGTCACTGAATGTGATGGATATGACCGCTTTCACACTGTGTCAGGAAAATAAACTTCCGATCATCGTGTTTGACATGAATCGCCCGGGCAATTTGCTGCAGGTGATTATGGGAAAGAATGTGGGGACACTGGTAAAGGGATAAAATTATTTCAAAAGGGGGAATTGCTTAGCAACTCCCCCTTTTGCTTTATTTCAGATAACTTTTCAGCTCTGTAAAGGGCAAAAACAGCGTAATCTGTCCCATGGCATAAGGTCCGATCTCGTACGGTGTATAGCAGAACCCAATCCCCTTGCCGGTAATGAAGAAGTTTTCATTCACCGGGATTTTTTCGACCAGCAACTGGTCTTTTAATGAGTTTTCCTCGCTTACCCAGAATATCCTTCTATAAGCTTTTTCCAGCAATGCCGGTAATGCCTCTTTATAGCCCGGTTTAAACAGGTCATCTGTCGTTAATACTTTCTTCTTATTAAGATCCAAAACCTTGTAAATGGAGCCATAATTGCCATGTGCACCCCCTGTATACTCATAGGTGAAAGATTCGACACATAAATATGGATATTGGTTGTATACGACACGCATATCTGCATCTGCAGACCAGCTGGCTGTAGCTGGAATTTCCTGTGTGGTATCCAGATCTGATTCAGTTGTTTTGTAAGTGACCAGGAAGGAGTCAATATCCCTTCTCAGGTAGCGGACAGGATTGTCCAGGGCGGGGTTGCCGGTAACGGCACCGCGGATGAATGCAGCTGTGGCCTCATCTTCGCCGGCAGCTGGCCAGATTATAGCATTGGTGGCAACAGCTACAGGTGAATTAGGGTTACCCGCGAGGAGTTTAGCGGAGTCTTCTCCATAATATACGCTCAGCGGGGTAGCTTCTTTCATATCAGGCTTCAATGTGTATTCGTAAGTGGTTCCTTTTCCTCTCCATTTACCCTTGTATACGCCCGTGCTATCCAGTATGCCCGTGAAGAAACGTTCTTCTTTTTCATCTGTGCTCTCATACAATACCAGCATCTTATTCTGGTCCGGGTTTCCCCAGATTGCAATCGGTTCCCCGATGTCATCATACATATAATATCCACGGTACATTTCAGGATTGGCTTTGGTCAGTTCCATAGTAATGTTCTTACCTGCCAGTGTTCCTTTCAGTTGTACATAAAAATAAGGCGTGGTCTTGAAATTGGGGAGACTCGCAGCAGCCTGTTTGGGGTGCCTGTCACCACAGGATACCAGTAAAAAGGCAGAGATAATAAAAAGGAGTAAGGTTCTCATGCGATAAAATTAGTAATTATTCATATTTCAAGGCCTTCAGGTGTGGGCGTTTTTTGCAGGACATCGACAAACCCATAAAATATCCTGATTCTTTTTGTGGCCATGGAGGCTGATGACAATCAAGCATTTTAGCACATTGATGCACCGGGCATCCTGTATCTTTGTGATAGTAAACTATTGGCCCATGCTAAATAAAAAAGTAGCCGACCTGCGCAAGGATTATACACTTGCCGAACTGGACGAAAACGAGGTTGCCCAGCATCCGATTCAGCAATTTGAAAAGTGGTGGAATGAAGCAATTACAGGAGAGATAGACGAAGCTAATGCGATGACGCTGGCCACCAGCACTGTTGCTGGGATTCCTACTACCCGCATTGTATTGCTGAAGAGTTATGATAAGGACGGTTTTGTGTTCTTTACCAATTATGATAGCCGTAAAGGCCATGAAATGGCGGCAAATCCGCATGTATCACTGTTGTTTTTCTGGAAAGAACTGCAAAGACAGGTACGTATAGACGGGTTAGTCTCCAAAGTGGATGCGGCGATGAGTAATGAATATTACAACAGTCGGCCGATAGGTAGCCGGATTGGAGCGATTGCGTCTCCCCAGAGCAAAGTGATACCAAACAGGAGTTTCCTGGAAGAAAAGGTAAAAGCATTGACTGAAAAGTATGGAGGGAATGCGCCTGAAAGACCAGAAAACTGGGGTGGATATATTGTGAAACCTCAGGTAATTGAGTTTTGGCAGGGACGTGGTAGCCGGCTTCATGACCGAATCCAGTACAGTCAGGAAGGGAGTAGTTGGAAAATAGAGCGCCTGGCGCCATGATATAAGAGCTAATTATTAGAGGCTGATCCCGTTAAAGAGGTCAGCCTCTTTAATAATTTTAGGCTTGCTTTGCAGCAGCTTTTGCAGCTTTAACAGCAGCAGCTTTTGCAGGCTTAGCAGGTCTTGACTTACCGAAAGAACCGCTGAAAATCTTACCTTTTTTGGTTTTGATATCACCTCTACCCATTGTTAGACAGTTTGATTTTTTATTATTAATTGGTGCAAATTACAGAAAAAAGGAAAACACCGCAAAACTAAGGGGTGTTGGAGAGGGTGGGGAATTGGAATTTGGATAAGTCGGCGGGTGGTTTTAGGAGGGAGAAATGGAAATGATTTAGTCGAACAAGCATCGAACAAGCGTCGAACAAGCATCGAACAAGCATCGAACAAGAGGTGGACTTATATAAATGAAAAAAGCAAGAAACAGTAATGTTCCTTGCTTGAATAAGGTAAGCTAACAGATTAAAGCTTGTCGGACAGAGCCTTACCAGCTTTGAATTTAGCAACTTTCTTAGCTTTGATCTTGATGATCTGGCCAGTCTGTGGGTTTCTACCGTTACGTGCAGCACGTTTAGAAACAGAGAAAGTACCGAAACCTACTAAGGTTACTTTACCACCTTTTTTCAGGGTATCAGCAACAGCTTTAGTGAAAGAATCCAGTGCTTCGTTAGCTTGGGTTTTAGTGATACCGGCATCTTTTGCCAGTTTGTCGATTAATTCGGCTTTGTTCATAGCTAGTAAGATTTAACTAGTGAATTAAAATGTTTGATGTGAGCAAATATAGCGCGTTTTATCAGATTACCAAATTTTTTACATCTTTTTTAAGCAAAAATTTATCGGCTGAAAAGGGCTACAGGTAACGGTTACAGCTGATTCGCCCATGATACGGATGTATGAGCAAAACAGGAGTTAATTGCTGAAACCCGCTGCTAGTGGCAATTTGCTGCTGGTTTTATAATAAACGTCAGAGTGTTCCAAGTATTGTACCAAACTCAGAATCCCCGATAAACAGTGGATTTCCTGTGGATAAGTTTAGATGTTATACTACCTGCATTACGGTTCTAAAGGCCACAAACTGGCTTCCAAACAGGTCATAAGCTCTTTTTTGGAGCACCGGCGCATACTCATCTATGTAAGTCTGATAGTTCTCCAGCGTATCTGCAAAGAATTGTACGGAGTAGGTGAGACCATCTTCCTCATCCTGCTCCAGTAGTCTACACATGCGGTAATCATGGAATAAGCCGGTATCCATAATTGCAGGGATCTGGTCTTCTTTCATCCATTGCAGCCATCTGTCATTGATGGGATGCGTAACCATGGTGGTAACGTTAAATATAATCATAGTCGGAAGTCCTTGTTAGTGGCTTAATTGCAGGTAGATTGGGCAGTGATCGGAGTGCTTTACATCAGCGTAAATTTTAGCCTCTTTCAGCTTTTCCTGCAGGGGAGTAGTGACACTGATATAATCAATACGCCATCCCTTATTATTATTGCGTGCATTTGCTCGGAAACTCCACCAGCTGTATTGATGCGGATCAGCACAGAAATGGCGGAAAGTATCTACGAAACCATTTTCGTATAATTTGTCCATCCATGCACGTTCTTCAGGCAGAAAACCACTACTGTTTTTGTTGCCGACAGGATCATGAATATCGATTGGTTTGTGTACGATGTTATAATCGCCGCACACTATTATATTAGGCCTTGTTGCTTTGAGCGTATGGAGGTAACCAAAGAACTCATCCAGCCATTGGTATTTATAGGTTTGTCTTTCGTCTCCACTGGTACCGGATGGGATATATGTGTTAACGAGTGTAATATCCCCGAAATCGAGGCGTATTACCCGACCTTCGGCATCACTCTGCATGTAGCCGTTTCCATATTGTACGTGGTCTGGTTTTATTTTGGTGAGCACCGCTACCCCACTGTATCCTTTTTTCTGTGCAGGATACCAATAGTGTTCATAGCCAAGCTCGTCAAACTGCTGGTAGTCAACATTGTCTTTGTGCGCTTTGATTTCCTGTAAGCAGATGATATCGGCGGGATCGGTTTTGAGCCATTCTGTAAAGCCTTTTGTCATTGCAGAACGAAGCCCGTTTACATTGTACGATATGATTCTCATACTGTAAATATACGAATGCCGGTGATTGCAGCGCAATCACCGGCATTCAGCTATAAATTATAACGAAGTTTTTACATGTCGTATTCGAGTACCGGTCTAAGCCATTTCTCGGCTTCCTCTACAGTCCAGCCTTTGCGCTCAGCGTAATCTATTACCTGGTCTTTTTCAATCTTGCCGATACCGAAGTATTTAGCAGCAGGATTGGCAAAATACCAGCCACTTACGCTTGATGCAGGATACATAGCGAGTGATTCTGTCAGGATGATGCCGGTATTTTCGGTTGCATCCAGCATATCAAACATCTTATATTTTTCTGTATGTTCAGGGCAGGCAGGATAGCCGGGTGCTGGACGAATACCCGCATATTCTTCTTTGATCAGGTCATCTTTGCTCAGGTGTTCCGCTGCAGCATATCCCCAGAATTCTTTTCTCACACGCTCGTGCATCAGTTCTGCAAAGGCTTCTACCAGCCTGTCTGCAAGGGCTTTCAGCATGATACTGCTATAGTCGTCATGGTCTTTTTTGAACTTTTCCAGCCAATCTTCGATATTGCCTCCGGTGGTTACTGCAAAGGCACCCATGTAGTCCTGTATACCGGTGTCAGAAGGTGCTATAAAGTCGGCCAGTGAAAGGTTTGGCTGACCTGGTGCCTTCTTGATCTGCTGACGCAGACATTCCAGTTTTACAGTTCCCTGACCTGGTTTTGGAGAGAGAACAGTAATTGTATCATCGGCAGTTCTGCTGGCAGGGAAGAGGCCTATTACAGCATTGGCGGTGAGCCATTTCTCTTCTACGATGCGTTTTAGCATAGCTTTCGCATCTTCATACAGCCGGCTTGCTTCCACCCCTACTATTGGGTCCGTCAGGATTCCAGGGAATTTACCGTGCAGTTCCCATGATATGAAGAATGGCTGCCAGTCAATATATTCAGCTATTTCGGCCAGCTCATAATTCTTGAATACCTGTACGCCCAGTTGTTTGGGAACAACCGGATTGAAGCCAGTCCAGTCATTGATCGCCTTGTTTTGGCGGGCTTCTGCGATGGGCACATATTGTTTTACCGGTTTTTTGTTCCGGAAGTTGTCATTGAGTTTGGTGTATTCTGTAGTTACATCCTGCAGGAAGTTTTTCTTCAGCGCTTTGTTCAGCAGGTTACCTGTTACGGTTACGCTACGGGACGCGTCCAGTACGTGTACCACGCCATGTTCATATTCAGGCGCAATCTTTACAGCGGTGTGTGTACGGGAAGTGGTTGCACCCCCAATTAATAATGGTACTTCAAAGTGCTGGCGTTTCATTTCTCTGGCTACGTGTACCATCTCATCCAGGCTGGGTGTAATCAGGCCACTGAGACCAATAATATCAACGTCTTCCTGGCGGGCAGTTTGCAGGATCTTTTCTGCAGGAACCATTACACCCATATCGATAATGTCGTAACCATTACAACCTAATACCACACCGACAATGTTTTTACCAATGTCGTGAACATCGCCTTTTACTGTTGCCAGCAGGATTTTTCCGGCTGATTTGATCACGCCACCATTCTCCGCTACCATTCTGGCTTTTTCTTCCTCAATAAAAGGAGTCAGTACGGCTACAGATTTCTTCATTACACGGGCACTTTTTACCACCTGTGGCAGGAACATTTTACCACTGCCAAACAGGTCTCCGACCACGTTCATACCGTCCATGAGCGGACCTTCGATCACATCCAGCGGACGGGGATATTTTTGTCTGGCTTCTTCAGTATCAGCTTCGATATAATCGGTGATACCGTTTACCAGTGCATGGCTCAGTCTTTCTTCCACCGAGCCCTGGCGCCAGGTTTCGTCTTTTTCGATCACCTTACCTTTTGCCTTTACAGTTTCGGCAAAGGTAATGAGGCGTTCAGTGGCATCTTCGCGACGATTCAGGATGGCATCATCACAGAGTTCGCGGAGTTTTGGTTCTATTTCATCGTAGATCTGCAGCATACCGGCATTCACGATACCCATGTTCATACCCGCTTTGATAGCGTGGAACAGGAATACGGAGTGCATGGCTTCGCGCACCACATCGTTACCTCTGAAGGAGAAAGAGATGTTACTCACACCTCCACTCACACTGGTCAATGGCATCAGTTCCTTTATACGGCGGGTAGCGTTGATAAAATCTACTGCATAGTTATTGTGTTCTTCGATACCTGTAGCGATCGCAAAGATGTTAGGGTCGAAGATGATGTCTTGTGGATCAAAACCTACTACTTCTGTCAGGATCTTGTAGGAGCGGTGGCAGAAGGCGACTTTTTTCTCTTCAGTATCGGCCTGTCCATATTCATCGAAGGCCATTACAACTACTGCCGCACCGAAGCTTTTGCAGATAATAGCTTGTTCAATGAATTTCTCTTCACCTTCCTTCAGGGAGATGGAGTTTACGATACACTTACCCTGCAGGCATTTCAGACCAGCTTCGATGATGCTGAACTTACTGGAATCGATCATCACCGGGATCTTGGAGATATCCGGTTCAGCGGCGAGCAGGTTCAGGAAAGTGGTCATTGCTTTTTCACCGTCCAGGAGGGCGTCATCCATGTTCACGTCCAGCACCTGGGCACCATTTTCTACCTGCTGGCGGGCTACGGACAGTGCTTCTTCGTATTGTCCTTCCCTGATCAGACGGGCAAATTTCTTGGAACCGGTCACGTTGGTACGTTCACCGATATTGATGAAGTTGGTTTCTGGTCGTACTATCAGTGGCTCCAGGCCGCTAAGGCGCAGAAAAGGTTTGATGACAGGTTTATCCTGTCCGGTGGCAGTTTGCGCGGTATTGAGTGAATCGCTCATTGGTAGCTATGGTAATTAGCGGATAAAATTAAATTAAGCCAGTGTAGTTTCCTGCACAGGTAAAGGTCTTGGTGAAATCTTCGCAACGTGCTGGGCAATGTGCCGGATGTGATCCGGGGTGGTGCCACAGCAACCGCCGACGATGTTTACAAAGCCTTCTTTGGCAAAGTCTTCGATAATGCAGGCGGTATCATGCGGTGTTTCATCGTATTCTCCGAATGCATTTGGCAGGCCGGCATTTGGATAGCAGCTTACATAGCAGCCTGCTATCTGCGCCAGTTCTGCAACGTGAGGGCGCATCTGCTCTCCGCCCAATGCACAGTTTAACCCTACAGAGAATGGTTTGGCGTGCATCACAGAGATATAGAAGGCTTCCAGTGTTTGTCCGCTCAGGGTACGTCCGGAGGCATCAGTGATGGTACCGGAGATCATGATGGGCAATTCTGGTTGTTTGATATCCCTGAAATACTTCTTGGCTGCAAAGATAGCGGCCTTACTATTGAGGGTATCAAAGATCGTTTCGATGAGCAGGATGTCGACACCACCTTCATGTAAACCACGGATCTGCTCATAATAAGCAGTGACCACTTCATCAAAAGTAACGGAGCGGAAGCCCGGATTGTTCACATCGGGGGAGAGGGATAGTGTTTTATTCAGCGGACCAATGGCCCCAGCTACGAATCGTGGCTTGTCGGGGTTTTTCGCTGTATAATCGTTTGCTGCTTTTTTTGCAATTTTTGCGGCGGCTATGTTCAGTTCAAAAGCCAGGGCCTGCATGTCGTAGTCGGCCATTGCGATGGTCGTGCTACTAAATGTATTGGTTTCAATAATGTCGGCACCGGCTTCGAGATATTCTCTGTGTATGGCTTCGATGATCTGGGGCTGAGTCAGGTTGAGCAGGTCATTGTTGCCTTTTACATCCAGGTGATAATCTTTGAAACGCTCGCCTCTATAATCTGCTTCTTCCAGCTTATAACGCTGGATCATGGTACCCATAGCACCATCAATAATCAGAATACGTTCTGCTGCACACTGGGATAATGATTTCATATCGATTATGCGTTTACTATTTTTCCGGAAAGACATACAAAGATACTTATTAATTGCCTCATTATATGAAAAATCACCATCGGAAGATGTATTGGCAGAATTTTTTACTTTATTCAGGAAAATGAGAGAAAATTTTGTTTGAAACTAAAAGTCTACTATATTTGTAGGGTAATACAACAAAGGATCAATATCCTATCATCTGATTACTACCAGGGAATCCACCACTTTGCCCGCATAGTTAATAACCTGCTTAAACAAAATTTAAGACAATGAGCATTGCGAAGCATGTACACAGCTTACAGAAGCATTTAGCGCAATTTGGTTTATACCCGGTTCCTGACGATGCTGAGAATGAAGCCAATACTGTATTTAGGATCTGCTTTCTGAACAAGTATGAGATAGAGCGATGGCGGGAGCTGCGCAATGAAGAGGATGGAAGCAGGCCACAAAAAGACAAAGACCAATCATAAGTTTTTCATAACGTGGAATTACAGGTTAAACACACACGGGTGTTGTTGAGCACTCGTATCTTTTTTAAAAAACGCTGAAAGGCAGCTGCAGAATGCTGATACCTTCGGCGTTTTTTATTTCTGTACGTAACTTTCCAGTGGTAAACGATTAGAGATGGATCTGGCCAGCGTCATTTCATCCGCATATTCCAGTTCCCCGCCGAAGGCGATACCACGAGCGATAGTGGTAATCTTTACAGGAAAATCCTTCAGCTTTTTAGAGAGGTAATAAATGGTTGTGTCCCCTTCGATTGTGGGGCTTAGTGCCATTATGATTTCTTCTATGCCTTGTTGCTGTACCCTTTCTACGAGGGAATAGATATTCAGCTGGTCCGGACCGATGCCATCAATAGGAGAGATAATGCCTCCAAGTACATGGTATACACCGTTGAACTGCTGGGTGTTTTCAATAGCCATGACATCGCGGATATTTTCCACGACACATACTAAAGCTTTATTGCGGGAAGTGTTGCTACAGATAGAGCAGGTCTCCTCGTCTGAGACGTTGTGACAGGTTTTGCAAAATTTGATCTGGTCACGCATACGAGTGACTACCTCGCCGAATAGCTTTACCTGAGCAGGGTCCTGTTTGAGAAGATGTAATACCAGGCGAAGCGCTGTTTTCTTGCCAATACCCGGCAGCCGCGCAAATTCATTAACAGCATTTTCTATCAGAGCGGAGGAGAAGATCATGGTACAAAAATAATGATTTTTCATGGGGGCTGTGCGCCCCGGCCGGTTATAACTGCAATTTGATCGGTACCCCCCAGTTGGCTTTGATGTTCTCCTTTTTGGGGAAATTCACCACTCTTTCGGGTTGTTTTTTAGGGGTACCATAGTATACCCCACGATCCCAAACGCCATTATTATTATCATCCAGCAGGATCCTTACTTCATATTCAGCCGGCATAATACGCTTCTGAATCCAGGAACCTTTTACCAATTTACCTGAGTATTTTATCTCTTTATCTTTCACCAGTTGTGCTACAAAATGCATGGTATCGCCACCGGCAGCTTTCAGACTATCACTGAGTGTAAGTGTCAGCATGGCACTACCATAATCTGATTCTTTCTTGGCGTTGAAGAGGATGGTATCAGCTTTGGATTGCTCCTGCCCGAGGGTATCAAGTACCGCCTCTTTTGGAATAGTGAGGCGGTATGGCATACCTTCTTTCCAGGTATAAACTACATGCAGCACTTTGCGTGTAGAATCGAAGAAAGTAGTGAAAGGTACTGGCTTGAAGGTGGTATCTTCTGCCAGCAACATGCGGGTTGTATCCAGTGTTTTTACCGGAGCGCTGAAGTTCACGATCAGTGGCATACCGAGGTCCTGGGAATTCTTTTCGCCCAGGGTAGCTGATGTAAAAATCCTTCTCTTTTTTTCCTTCTCTTTTTCTTCTTTAGATTTTTTGTCTTCTTCTACAGGAGGAGGATTATTGCCTTCCGGCGCTCCGCCAGGACCACCAATTTCACCCATTTCACCTGGTGCGCCACCCTTGATGGTAGAATCTTTTTCCATAAAGGTGAGGAGTGGTATGTCGTACAGGTTTTCTTCCCGCAGGTGGATCAGGCTGTCCTGAAAGGCGATCAGTTCTTTTGGATCGTTGTATTGTAAGTCCTTATTTTCTTCTTTGATGGCGAATAATTTGTAGTCGCCGGGGGCCAGGTTTTTGAACCAGAATGAGCCATTCCCTCTGGACCTGGCGTAGTATACCGGCTTTTCCTTGGACACTACGGAATCTTCCAGATGGCGATACAACATTACAGATACGTTACTATCTGGCTTGCCACTTTCGGCATTGACGATGTAGCCTTTTATCTGGAGGGAGTCGAGGTAGTCGCCGGTGGATATGACATAGGCAAAGTCCTGAATAGGATTACGCTCATTGATATCGCGGATGGCGTCGGAGAAGTTGAAGGTATAAGTGGTATTTGGGTCCAGGGTATCTTTGATCACCATAGTGATGGTTCTCAATTTGGCTGTTACGGTTGGCGTGCGCTTCAGAGTAGGTGATACGATCAGTTTTTCGAAGATGTTGTCTAGCTCTACGTATTCGCTGAAAGACAGCGTAACCTTATGCGCATTGAAGTGCAGGCTGGAATCTGCCGGACTGGAAGAGAGCAATACAGGAGGAATAGTGTCTTTGGCTCCCCCGCTGGGTGGAACGATGTTCGCACAGCTGGAGAATAAAAGTACACTTGTTATGATAACTGTAAGCAGGGAAACCCAGCCACGGAAGTTCTGATTCATTTTTATCGTATTATGCCAAAAACCGGGTCCAAAGATCAAATTTGAATCAGTAATATCCAAATATTGCCGGTCGGGGAGGGGCTCAGTTTCGTTTTTCTGCTATAAAGAATACTGTACAGTTGCCATAGACAGCTGCACAGTAGATTTGTTAAAATTGTATTTCGCTTTCTTCTTCCAGGTCATGTAGTGCTATATGCAACTTGTGATCTTTTACAAAGTTGCACCATACACATTCCTCTTTACCACAACCTGTATAGAAATCCTTGTTCTGAATTTTAGTCCAGGTATCTACGATCTGTTGTGTTACAGCTGCGATATCATCTGCTGTAATGAACACTTTCTCCTTGTGATAAACTTTTTGTTTATTCGGTTCGATGAAGTCGAATTCTGTACTTGCTACCTGCCAGCTTTTGGAGCGATAGTTTTCCAGCAGGATCTTGTAGAATACTGCCTGGCGCCAGTAGTCACCGCCATTTGGATGTTTCTCGTTAGGGCGATCGAACTTTTTGTAGTCTTTGATGGCCTTTTCATAATCACCGGTTTTGTAGTCTACCACATTTACCTGATTACCTTCGAACTCCAGTTTATCTACTTTCCCTTTGAGGGGTACACCACTCACTACGATATTGCGCACGTTTCTTTCCACGCTTACAATCTTGTTCCAGGTGCCAATGTAAGTGTCATAATAGTTGGTAAGGATCTCCTTACCATACTCCATTCTTCTTTCAAAAGACTCGCGGGTAAAGCATTCGCGGTTGCGGCGCATGCTCCAGACAAAATCTTTGACAAACTCTTCGCGGGTAGGGAAGGTGTTGTTGCCTGCCTCCTGCATTTTCTGGAAGAGTTTTTCCAATGCATAGTGTACGGCAGAGCCGAACTCAGTATTCTCAGAGCGGCCTGTCGGGATGCGGACCAGGTTTTTATAGAAGAAGCCTAATGGGCAATCCAGGTAATTGTTCAGCGCTGTCACGTTCATGGTGAAGCTGGCAAGCAGGTTGTCTATAAACAACTGATCGGCACGGGCAATTTCTGGTGCCAGATTCTTGCTGTAATGGAGGGCTTCGAAGGCGAATAGCGTTTCTTCGGAGAGCTCCACTTTTTCGTTGGGCAGCTGGTGTTGTTCCAGTATTTCTGTAATGAACATGCTGGGTTCCAGCGGCTTTCCATCCAGTCTGAATTCGGGGTAGCTGATGTACAGGTATTTTTCAGCACGGGTAATGGCCACATAAAAGAGGCGGCGCAGTTCCTGTTCATCAGTACTGGTAGATTGGGTGGCAAATACTGTATCTGGGAAGGAGAAGCCACTGTTGTTTTTCTTCTTCTTTTCCCAGAGATGAGAGTTCGTACCTGCCAGGAAAATATATTCAAATTCCAGTCCTTTGGAACCGTGTGCGGTGATCAGGTTAATACCCTTTTCGTTACCAGACACCTGTACCAGCGGAATAGGAATTTTATTGGCTTCCATGAGGTCGACCATTTCCACAAATGGTACGAGGCCCAGATCCGGATTACGGCGGGTTTCTTCTTTGATGAAATCGAAGAGCGCCTGCAATACCTTCATCAGCCACATCTTCTCGGGAGAGTCCATGATGTATGTGAGGATACCTCCTTCGCTGATGATGCTGGCAAAGAGTTGTTGCAGGGTGAGATTATGTGCTTCTTTAATCCATCCTTCCATCATCTTGCTCAGTTCCATCATGGCCAGTTCCGGCGCCTCGGTAAAGAGTGTAAGGTTACGGGTGGTTTGCCATTCCTGCAGATACTGACGGATGGAGGATTTTTCAGCGTAGCCTTTTTCCGCAACTCTGATACTCACTTTAGCTATTTCGACGGGCGGTATATCGTAAAAGTCAAAGTGCATGATCTTGAAGAGGAGATCATCTCCGCTATAGGGTGTATCCAGTTCAGCCGCCAGATAGCGAAGTATGGTTAATACTTTGCGGGCGAATGGATTTTCAAAAAGGTTTACATGCCTTTTGGAATAGAAAGGAAGGCCTTTTAGGCGGAAGTATTGCGCCAGCTCTTCACCAAAGCGGTTCTCGCGATAGATAACAGCGATCTTGCCTGGGGGAACACCTTTTTCCAGCAGGGATACCATGGTGTTTGTCAATCCGGCCATTTCATCGCGGGGCGTGTTATAGCGCTGGATAACGGGTGTGATGTTCAGATGCATCAGCTTATCGTTGCTGGACACAAGCTGCTTGCTGAGTCCAGGCAATTGATTGACAAGACGGGAATTGCCGTTATTGTCAATCAGACTCATGGAAGCATCCAGGATGTTCTGTACAGAACGATAGTTCTGGGTGAGGACGATGGTGCGCAGGGTTTCTGCGAAGCCACTGGCAAACTGCTCCATGTTCTCGATATTGGCGCCCTGAAAGCGGTAGATGGACTGGTCATCGTCGCCTACCACAAATACATTAGGCAATTCCTCACCTGTGATGAGTTGCTGAATCAGTCTGTTCTGGGTACCACTGGTATCCTGGTACTCATCCACGAGTATGTATTGGTAGCGTTCTTTGTAGTCGGCCAGGAGATTCGGGTTTTGTTCAAAGGCCCTGATCACCCAGTTGATCATATCGTCGAAGTCATACCTGTTAGCGGCATGCATGAGTGAATTGAATACGAGGAATTGCTCTACGGCAGCTTCGAGGCGAGCCATCTTTTCTACTTCGATTTCTATCTTATCTGTACGAACGTCACCTTTTTTGAAATTTTTGGTCGCTCTTTTGCAGATGAATTCATCACGGTTTGGCAGGTCATCAATATAGGCTTTGATAGCGTCTTTTATGTAGTCCACAGTCCAGCCTTCCCGCTTCATGGTAGAGAAGAGGTTGGAGAGGTTGTTCATATCAAAGTATACATCCCCACGATAACGTTTCAGTGGGTTTTGTTTGCTAAAGCCGTCGATGAGTTTTTTGAGCAGTTGTATTTTTTCGAGTTCTGATATAGGATCGAGGCTATTCTTTTCAAAGTAGCCAAGGTTGTCCTGTATCACTTCGTTACAGAAGGAGTGGAAGGTATGGATATTGACGCGGTAAGCATCGGGGCCGATGAAGTCGGTGAGGCGCTTACGCATGGCAACAGTACCTGCATCTGTATAGGTAAGGCAAAGAATGTTCTGGGGTAAGAAGTCGCTATCACGCAGAATTTTGCCGATACGCGATGCCAGGATCTGCGTTTTGCCGGTACCGGGACCGGCTATCACCATCACAGGGCCTTCGGTATTATCAACAGCTTCCCGCTGTCGTTCATTTAACCGGTTATACACTTCCTCGAAACGTTGTTGATATTGATCTCTGGACATGACTATATTTGAAATGGATTAGCATCTGGCGATACTAAAATATATATGAAGTTATGGCAAAAATCTATCTGTTGCGGTATGAGCAGGTATTAAATACATCATTACCGGAGGCCTGGACGTTTTTTTCAAGGGCAGATAACCTGGAGAAAATTACGCCCTCGTATATGCGCTTTGATATTACTTCGCCGGTGACGGATAAGCCTATTTATGCGGGTGAAATTATTACTTACGTTATTCATCCAGTATTAGGTATACCGTTGCGCTGGATGACGGAAATTACGCACGTGAAGGAAGGCGCGTACTTTGTGGATGAACAGCGTCAGGGGCCATATGGAATCTGGCATCATCAGCACCATTTTGAGGCTGTGGAGGGAGGGGTGAAGATGACGGACATTGTGCACTACTCACTGCCATTAGGTATCTTAGGCAGGGTGGCACATGGGCTATTTGTACGGCGTCAACTGGAGGGAATCTTTGATTACAGGCGAAAGAGGGTACAGGAGTTCTTCAAATAACATATAGATGTTATAACAAGATACTTGATGGTTGTTCGGAGATTAGCTATCTTAGTTATAGTTAAACCGACAACATTTGGGACAGGCTACTGTTCATATTGATGAACATCTACTGATTGAACGCTTAATAGCTGGAGACCCCGGAGCCAGAGAGTTATTGTATGACTACTATGGCCCAGCATTATATAGTTTAATATTACAAGTGGTTCCTGATAATAAAATGGCCGATGACATCCTTACTGCTGTATTTGTACGTATATATAACGACATAAATACTTACAAGCAGTCCGGCAACACCACTCTCTTCGGATGGATGATGCGTCTGGCAAGGGAAATAGCCCTTTCGGAGGGTAATCATACAAGCGGGGAAGCAATGGGGGGCGTAACCCTCCAGGGGAATAATTCGCTACAGCGGTTTACCAGCACATTGCCACAGGATAAACAAAAGGTTTTCTACCTGTGCTATTTTAAGGGGCTGCCTAAAGAAGCGGTCGCCAGAATGATGGGGGTAGAAGCCGAAACGATAGTTGGGCAGATGAAGGAAATAATGGTGGCTTTCAGAAATTTTTTAAGGAACTAATTGGAACTCGATCATTACATACAAAGCGGTATCATAGAGAGCTATGTACTTGGGCTTGCTACCAATGTAGAGGTAGAAGAGCTACAATATATGCGCAGGCTCTATCCTGAACTCAACAGTGAAATTGCTGCTGTGGAAAGGCGTTTGGAGAGAACAGCATTTGCGGAAGCGATATTGCCTCCGGAACAGTTGAAGGATCGCATACTCCAGCGCATCAACTGGAAAGAAGAAGAGTACTATGATACTACTGACTACCGGAGATCGTCCAAACAACATCAACAGGCCAATTACAATACGACCTATATAAATATCCAGCCAAAGGATAATCAATATATCACGGTACATAAATGGTGGAAACTCTTTTTCATCGCTGTATTTATAATTTCAAAAATTTGTTTGGCTTCAGCGATTTACTTCTATCTGAAGTACCAGATGCAGGAAAAGAAGATAGAACAGTTAGCTCCCCGTACGGAAGTATCTGCCAATCCCAGGTGATTTTATGGGGATGCCTATAATAAAGTAATATAATTCAGATTTTAATTTGACATTTGCGCAGGCATGTGAAGTTGACCTTGGGGGAACACATGGTTTCACCTATTTATTTTTCGCCTTCTGGATTTACAGGATTACATAGACAGTGGTATTATCGAAAGCTATCTGCTGGACCTAGCGTCTGCAGAAGATATTGCTATGCTTGAACGGATGCGTTACATCTATCCGGAGTTGGAAACGGAGATTGCGATGGCTGAATACCGGTTGCAAAAGATTACTGAAGAAGGGGGTGTGACACCACCTGCTATAGTCTGGAATAAGCTTGCAGCGCAAATCAGCTGGGATAAACCACCAAGGAACAAAAGAACATCATCTCAAAATCCGACCTATATTCTGCAGCCTCAGAATTATACCATGACAGTGAGCATCTGGTGGCGTTGTGCCGTTATTGCGATGGGCATGATTATCATAGGTTTATTGGCAACCACCATTTATTTTTATAACCGTTTTCATCAAATGGAAGACCGTTTTCTCCGCATGCTGCCAAACATGGAACAGCATCAGCAAACCCATAGGTAGGTTTGGTACACTTCTTGTCTTTTCTAAAATCGAGTTGGTAACTAATTGCGTTACTGCCTTTTTAAACATTTAAATATTTCTTACATGAAGCATCTTACATTAGCAGCATTGTGCTTGCTGGCATCTCTCTTCACCATATCCTGTAAGACCCAGTCAGGGGCTACCAATACTAACCTAAGTGCAAGCAAGGGGAGCGTAAAAGGCAACTGGATTGTCACTGACATTAGTTTTGAAGGGATTCCTCAGCATTCAAAAATCACTGTTTTTGATCAGGCTTCTTATAGCTGCTTTAAAGGTAGCCAGTGGATATTCCCGAACAATGAGACCAATGGTTCATACACGCTGACTTCTACCGACGAGGGTTGTAGTACGGCTTCTCAACCAATTGTATGGTCTATTTACAAAGCAGATGGCGTAGAAAATTTACAGTTCAAAAAGATTGGCGGCGGTGTAAAAGCCAAGAATGTAGCAGAAGGATACCGTGTGGAAATCAGTTCTCTTGACAAAACCACTATGGTATGGAGAGCTGCGGTAAACTATGAAGGTAAAACAGGGTATATCATTTATACGCTTCAGCGTAGCTAAAAAATAATATTAAAAACGGAAACCGGCTGTAATGGCCGGTTTTTTTATTTATGGTTGTTGTGGTTCGGCATGTTGTCTGGCAAAGCGCATGAATAGTTGCGCTAATTTGTCCTGCTGTCCCTGCAGGTAGATGAAATGGAACTTTCTCACCAGTTTAAAGTTCCTGACCGGGAGGATCTTGAATTCACCCGCTTCCAATTCCCGTTGTACCGCTTTTAAGGAAAGGAATGCCGCGCAGGGAGCATGGTGCAGGTACGACTTGATACTCTCTGTACTCCCCATATACATGGCTATTTGCAGGTCAGTCTGTTTCAGTTTTAATCTTTTCAGTTCATCGGTGATGACTTCCAGTGTTCCAGAGCCATGTTCACGCATGAGGAGGGGAATATTTTTCAAATCGGCAGCACTAAGTGGGGTATTATTATCTCCATAGTTATAATTCACATTTCCTATCAGTGCTATTTCGTCTTTGGCGATTTCCACATACTTGAGCACAGGATTTTTGGAACGGCCTTCTATGAGGCCGAGTTGAATGCTTTTGTCAAATAGGGCCTGTTCTATCTGTTCCGTATTACCACTGATCAGGGATGCGGTGACTTCAGGATAGCGTTGGTTAAACTGTGCCAGCAGCGGTGGGATGAAGTATTGTGCGATAGTGGTACTCGCCCCTAAAGCCAGCAGGCCCCCTTGTTCATGTTTGAGCTGGTTGATCTCGTATTCAAGGTTACGGTAGCTGGTAAAGATATCATCTGCGTGCTTGAGCATTACCTGTCCTGCGCGGGTAATCTTAATACGGTTGCCTATTCTTTCAAAAAGAGCCATACCAAGTTGTTGTTCCAGCTCGTGAATATGCTTGGTCACGGCGGGTTGGGAAATAAATAGCTCTTCGGCAGCTTTGGTAAAGCTTAGGCGCCGGGCAACTGTATAAAACACTTTTAACCTGAAGTCCAACATGCGATAAATGTACGAAAATAAAAAAGCTGGCTACTATGAGCCAGCTTTTTGCAGTAATTAAGCTTTTTTCTTAGCATCAGCTTTTGGTGCTTTTGCATCCTTGTTCTCTTTGTTCTCTTTAAAGCGTTTGTCTGGAGTACCGTCTTTTTTCTTTGGGCCGGTTGCAGTTTTTTCTTCTTTGGTTTCTTTGTTCTCTTTGAAACGTTTGTCAGGTGTGCCGTCTTTCTTCAGCTTTTGAGCATCCTGTTTAGCTTCAGTTTTAGGTTTGTCCTGTTTTTGCTGAGTAGCAGGCGTCTGTGCGAACGCGATAGAGGCACCCATGAGCAGGGCAAGTACACCAGTCAGAAACTTTTTCATAGTGTTGTTTATTTATAATTAAAAAGTATAGAAAATATGACGTCAATGGTAGTATTTAAGCGACTGGTACTTAGATTATTAAACCGTAGTTTTCACATATAAAATACGTATATATACGCTTGACTCAGGGGCTTTGTCAGACGTACCTTTGTATCACCTGACAATATACGATTAACCCCAAAAATTATTTTAGTATTAACCCCAAAAAGCTATTTGGATGTTAGAGAAATGATGATCGATTGTCTGACTATATATAACCCCTACTATTGATTTTAGTTCGTCCGTTAACCTCAAGAACACGCATAAAGATGCGAGGGCTGTTGTAAACCAACAGCCCTTTTTATTTTAGTTACTTGTTTCTACCCACATACCGTTTTCTCTGATCAGGTTGATCAGTTCATCTACGGCCACATCACTGTTCAATCCGCGTTTTACCACTTCTTTGCCTCTATAGAGTGTGATTTTGCCAACCCCGCTGCCTACATAGCCAAAGTCAGCATCAGCCATTTCGCCCGGGCCATTTACAATGCACCCCATGATAGCGATTTTCACACCTTTGAGGTGATTCGTCACCGCTCTGATTCGTGCTGTTGTTTCCTGCAGATCGAACAGGGTACGACCACAGGAAGGGCAGGAGATATATTCAGTTTTGGAAATTCTGGTACGTGTAGCTTGCAGGATGCCGAAGGCTACATTGTTCAGCAGGGTATGATCAACTGTATCTGCAGCAGCGTCGGTTTTCACCAGCCATAAGCCATCGCCGAAGCCATCTAATAACAGGGCGCCTGTTTCGGTAGCGTAGTGGATAAGGTGTTCATCGTTGGTATGATCAGCAGCCAGGCAACGGAGGATGCATGGCAACTGTATATTTTGCTGCATGAGTGTCATGAATGCTCTGCGTACTTCCGGCATTGCATGTTGATTGGAAGAATGGAGGCAAAGTACAACCGGTTTTCCATTATTTAGTTGCAGCAGCAGTTCTTCAGTCAGTGCGACGCCGGTATTGATGTCAACAAAGTTCAGGACCTCCGATGTATTTTTTGCCTGTATATACTCTTCGGCAGAGAAGAGCGGCATGTATTTTTCCTTGTCTTCAGCGGTTTCCCACAGGGTGTTGGGAACGATAACCTTCAGTGTGCCTGGCAATGCAAAGGAAAGTACCTCATGGCAGAACAGGTAATCTGCTGCTGCATCGGCAATATTCCATTTGTCAGTGGCTTCGTCATAATGATAACCGATACCCAGTAAGTCAGCAGGCTTGATATTACTTACGTCACTCAGGTCGGCTACTACTACCGGTACTTGTTTACCACCTATATTATTGAAGGCGATAGAATCCCGGCGTTTGTAATTGAATGGAGAGTAAGGAACCTGATCAACGGGAGGAATGGGGGTATGATTTTGACGGGTAGTATAGCGTTTTACCAGATCGCGGCATACTGGCAATTCGAATTCCGGATCTTCGGTAAGCGAGACACGGATTGTATCGCCAATACCATCTTCCAGGAGGGTACCGATACCAACGGCCGATTTGATCCGGCCATCTTCGCCATCACCAGCTTCAGTTACACCTAGGTGTAGTGGATAGCAATGACCCAGTTCTTCCTGCATGGTTTGAATGAGCAGACGGTAGGCCTGCACCATCACCTGCGGGTTACTGGCTTTCATACTCAGAATGATATTGCGGTAGCTGAGGTCTTCAGCAATTCGGAGAAACTCCATAGCGCTTTCTACCATACCCATAGGGGTGTCACCGTAGCGGCTCATGATACGATCGCTGAGGGAACCATGGTTGGTACCGATACGCATAGCGGTACCATATTCTTTACAGATGTTCACCAGTGGGGTGAATTGCTTGCGAATACGGTCTGTTTCAGCCATGTATTCACTGTCTGTATAGTTGATGGTTTCAAATTTCTTTTTATCTACGAAGTTGCCGGGGTTGATACGTACTTTTTCCACGATGCGGGCTGCTACTTCAGCGGCATTAGGTGTGAAGTGAATATCGGCCACGAGGGGAGTATGATAGCCTCTTTTACGCAGTTCGTTTTTGATGGGCAGCAGGTTCTCTGCTTCTTTTTTGCTGGGCGCAGTGATACGCACCAGTTCGGAGCCTGCTTCGATACAACGGATGGCCTGCTCTACAGTAGCCTGGGTATTCATTGTATCTGTAGTCGTCATGGTCTGGATACGCACGGGGTTAAAATTCCCTATCAACAAATCGCCTACCTTAACTTCCAGCGTAGCCAACCTTTTATACTCCGTCAGTGAATTACAATATAACTGCATAGTTCGAAAAAATATCCAGGACAAAGGTAACAAAAAGCATCACGTGGGATGTTAAATCACCAATCCTTATCCACAGGCACCACCTGACCTTTTGCCTTCTTCATTTTGTCCTGCAGTTTTTTCTCTTCCTGACCTAAAGCCTGCAGGTATCGCTCTGCTTCCTGCTTATCCAGTTTGCTGGGTTGTGGTTGCGGCTTTTCGTCCTGCTGATCTTTCTGGTCTTTATTGTCTTTGTCCTTATTCTGCTGGTCTTTGTTGTTTTTATTTTGGTCCTTGTTGTCCTTGTTCTGTTGATCTTTGTTCTGGTCTTTTTTATCCTGGTTATCCTTATTGTCTTTGTTCTGCTGATCTTTTTTGTCTTTGTTCTTGTCCTTGTTCTGCTGGTCTTTATTGTCGTTTCCACCATTGCCCTGCTGTTTTTTCAGCATGGCCTGAGCATAAGCAAGGTTGTAACGAGCCTGGGCATCGGAGGGATTCATTTTCAGGGCTTCTTTGTAAGCCTTAATGCTTTCTTCCCACTTCTTTCCTTCCATAAAGGTGTTTCCGATGTTGTAGCTGGCGTCTGCTTTCTGTGTTTTGTTAGGTGCCAGCTTGAAGCTGTTCAGGTATTGGGCACGGGCATCGTCGTAGCGTTTTTGCTCGTACATGGAGTTACCCAGGTTATACCTGCCTTCTACTGAAGCCTGGTTTACTTCCAGTGCTTTCTTGTAGTTGGCCTCAGCGTCGGTGTATTGCTGTTTTGAGTACAGTTCGTTGCCTTTACGGATGTATTTATTACCATTCTGTGCAAAGGAATAGCTACAAATACAGAGGAACATGCCAGTCAGCAAAAGGTGATATGTCAGGTTATTCTTTCTCATGGTTTTTCTGTAGCAGTGACAACATTGGCGCGGGCGCTGCGCTTAATTTCCGGAATAAAGAACTCAGCTACCAGCAGTAACAGGCTAATAACGAGAAAATATTGGAAATAGCTGTTGTAGTCTGTAAATATATTCTCTCCGAACTCTTTCTGTTCCATGCTATCTATTTTATGGACCAGGGAGTTTACAACTTCTTCTGTATTATTATCCAGGTGTTCGTAGATGCCTTTACCGGCAGCAGCGATACGTTTCAGCTCTTCTTCATTGAGTTTTGAGATAACGGTATTGCCTTCCTTATCCTTTTTGTAGGTGCCGGTTTCGGGATCAGGTAATGGGGATCCGGCAGTAGAACCGATACCAATGGTATTGATCACTACACCGGCGTCGAAGGCAGCATTCGCTTTGGAGATGGCAGCTTCGTCATGGTCTTCACCATCGGATATAATGATGAGTGATTTATGTTTGCGTTCCTTTTTATTGAAGGCCTCGTCACTCACCTGGATGGCTTGACCGATAGCGGTACCCTGTGTAGGGATCATATCCGGACTTACGGTGCTCAGGTACATTTTGGCAGCTGAATAATCGATGGTCAGGGGCATTTGCAGGTAAGCATTACCAGCAAATACAACCAGGCCGACGCGATCGTTATCCAGTTTGTCAACGAGTTTGGAAATTAGTTGTTTGGCGCGGGTAAGGCGGTCGGGTTTTACATCGCCGGCCAGCATACTCTTACTTACATCAAGGGCAATGACTACATCTACCCCTTTACGGGTTATTTTTTCCATACGACTGCCTTTCTGGATATTGGCTAATCCGAGGACGCCAAAGAAGAAAGCGAGGAAAATAAGCAGGAAGCGGAATGCAAAACGCCGGCGGGAGTAACCGGTGAATAACTTCTCTACCAGTACAGGGTCACCCAATTTGCGAATTGAGCTGCGCTTCCACCAGGAGATGCTGATAAATGCCAGTTGCAATACCAGCAGCAGTGCTAAGGCCCATAAATATTCGCTATGCTGAAAACGTAACATCATAGGGATCAAATATAATTTTTTTAGTACGTTTTACACTATTAAAGGGTAAGGATTTAGGAGATTTTTAACGTAGGAGAGGAAGAAAAGAGGATAGTTGACGAAGGCAACGAGTTGATTGACAGAGTCAAGTGATTTTTTTAGGCATAAAAAAAGGCCGTTTTTAGCGGCCCTTTTTCAAAATTAATTATTTGTGTCCTTCCATATAACCGGCATCCTGGAGAATACCTTTTGTGATATTCATTCTCACTTTTTCCATGTCAATGTTCGGGTTATCTGATTCGATGTTGAGTATAAAGAAGGCAGGATGTCCGTTTTCTTCAATCCAGCCGACTATCCAACCGATTTGTTTTTTGCCTTCCTGGCCCCAGCCTGTTTTGTATCGCAGTTCGTACTTAGGTGTTTTTTCCATCAGCATTACTTCGCGTACCCATTGCATGGTCAGCTTATGGAAAGGGAGTTCATCGAAGTACAGTTTCTTCACGAAACCCAGCTCTTCATCGGGAGAAATGCGGAGGCTGTTATCCAGCCAGAAGGTATCGATACGGCTGATCTTCATGTTACCATATTTCACCGTATCCAGGTAGTGCTGCATCACAGGTTTGGTAATGCGGCGGGCTACTTCCTGGAAATAAGGGACGGAGGATAAGCGGAACGCCTGTTGCATATTCAGGTCGCGATCCCATACGGAGTCAGCGCCCTGGTGATGTACACCATTCCATGGAATAACAGTAGTGGTATCCTTGATCACACCGGTTTCCAGGCCAACCAGGGAGTTGAAGATCTTGAAGGTGGAAGCTGGCAGAAAGCGTTCTTTGGCGCGGTCTATATTATATACCTTGAAAGAGCCCTGTCCGTTGTCAAACAACATAAAGGTACCTTCTACCTTATTGTCGGTAAAATACTTTTCCCATTCTTTCTGAACGTGCACATTATTGGGTGCGCAGGCATTCACTAAGATCGCCATCAGCAATAGCAGCCAACCGGTTTGTTTCATCATAGCAAAATTTTGATCCTGCAAAAGTAATATATAAAAGGAAGAAGCCCGCCTTAGGAGCGGGCTTCTGAATTATTTAATCACACCTAATTCCTTTCCTACCTTGGTGAAAGCGGCTATTGCTTTGTCCAGATGGGCCTGTTCGTGGGCTGCACTCAGCTGAACGCGGATGCGGGCTTGTCCTTTGGCCACTACCGGGAAGAAGAAGCCGATCACGTAGATCCCTTCTTTCAGTAGTTTTTCAGCAAACTGCTGGCTGAGTACGGCGTCGTAAAGCATTACAGGTACAATCGGGTGATCACCTGGCTTGATGTCGAAACCGGCCTCCGTCATTTTGGTACGGAAGTATTTGGTATTGTATTCGAGTTTATCGCGGAGTTCGGTAGTAGAGCTAAGCATATCGAGTACGGCGATAGAAGCGCCTACGATGCTTGGAGCTACCGAGTTGGAGAAGAGGTAAGGACGGCTACGCTGACGAAGCATGTCGATGATTTCTCTTTTACCGCTGGTGAAACCACCTGATGCACCACCCAATGCTTTACCGAGGGTACCGGTGATGATATCGATACGGCCCATTACATTTCTATATTCATGGGTACCGCGACCGGTTTTGCCCAGGAAACCAGAAGAGTGGCTTTCATCGATCATGACGATGGCATCATATTTATCAGCCAGGTCACAAATCTTATCGAGCTGGGCGATGGTACCGTCCATGCTGAAAGAACCGTCGGTGACTATGACCCGGCTACGAAGGCCTGCGGTTTCCTGCAGTTTGGCTTCGAGGTCAGCCATATTATTATGCTCATAGCGGAAACGCTGTGCTTTACACAGGCGTACCCCATCTATAATAGAAGCATGGTTGAGGGCATCGGAGATGATGGCATCCTGTTCGTTGAACAGGGGTTCGAATACACCACCATTTGCGTCAAAGGCGGCAACATAAAGGATAGTGTCTTCTGTACCAAGGAATTGTGCAATTTTTTGTTCCAGCTCGCGGTGAATATCCTGGGTACCACATATAAAGCGCACGCTGCTCATTCCATATCCATGTGTATCGATCGCATCTTTTGCAGCCTGCACCACCTTGGGGTTACTGGAAAGGCCGAGGTAGTTATTGGCGCAAAAGTTAAGTACAGTATTGCCACCTACCTGGATTTCGGCACCTTGTTCAGAGGTGATGATCCTTTCGTTTTTAAAAAGGCCGGCAGTACGGATCTCGTTCAGTTCCTCCTGCAGGCGGGTAATGAATTTTTCGTTCATAGTAGCAGATTTTGTAACCGGGTTCAAAGTTATGGCAATAAATGTATTACGATTCGGGGATCCGGGAACCGAATTCTGGCAGTTATATAAAAAGTTTGACTGGGGTGTAACATTTGGTTGAAGCTTTGCGTCATAGGAATGTCTGCACCCTGATCCTGTTTTATCCAGGAGAAATGATCCGGACTGAATATTCCGCGCTGTAGTAGTGAAAGATGGCTTGAGCGCCCGCGGGAAGTTCTGCCATTCGGAGAAAAAGATGGGAAATATTGCAGAAAATTTATGGTACGTAGTTGGGCATGACAAGAGGAAGAGATTGCGTTAAAAGTAATTGTCGGACATTAGCACTAAAATCCTGCAACACCTGGATGACGGAAAAGGAGTACAACAAATGCGTGGATCTGTACGCGGATAATCTCTTCCGGTTTATAGTAAAGAACCTAGACCATACAGAGGATGCGAGAGACGTGGTACAGAATGCGTTTGAAATATTGTGGAAACATTGTATAGATGTGCCTTTTGAAAAGGCCAAGTCATATCTCTTTACAGTAGCTTACCACAATATGATAGACCATGTCCGTAAGGTAAAGCGGATTACGCTGGTGGATGAGTTTAAGGAAGAGACGAAGATCAGTGAGCAAAAGATAAACGACGCGAGGAAAGTATTGGAGAAAGCACTGGATAAACTGACAGATGTGCAACGGTCCCTGATTCTGTTAAAGGACTATGAGGGATACAGTTATGAAGAGATAGGAGAGATTATGCACCTGAATCCTTCACAGGTAAAAGTATACCTGCATAGGGCGAGGTTGCACCTGAAGCAGTATCTTGTGAAAATTGAAAATGTAATTTGATCTGATTTTTAACTATTTATCAGACTTTGGCGATAAATATTGACATATCGAACTATGAGGATTACCTGCTGAGTGCAGTGGATGGTGAATTAAACGAGGCGGAGCAGGCCGCGCTGGAGGTTTTCCTTCAGCAGCATCCTAAGTACAGACAGGAATTAATCCTGCTGCAATCGGCACGTATTGTGCCGGACAACGAACTGCGTTTTGACAGGAAGGAAATGTTGTACAGGCAGGCCGACTCTAATACACTTTCCGCCGGAAACTACGAAGGCTTTTTGCTGGAGTATGTAGATAAAGAACTGAGTCCAGATGATCAACGTAAGGTTGAAGCCCTGGCGCAGCAACATCCGCACATCAGCCAGGAGCTACGTCTGCTGGAGGCATCCAGGTTAAAACCGGATCTTTCAATCAAATTCCCGCATAAGTCAGTGCTTTACCGGCATACGACCCGTATTCGTCCTATCTGGTGGTGGGCTGCGGCAGCTGCAGTAGTAGCAGGTATGGCAGTAGTGATGATACCTCCGCAGCATACGAATAGCCCGGGTGCGGAAATGGCCGTGCATCAGCAGCAACCAGCGGTTACCCTGCCTTCAAATCCTTCAGCACCTTCCGCTCAGCAAGCTGAAAATGAGAAACCAGCTGTGGCGACTGTTGAAAAGGGAGGAGCCAATCCTCAGATTACAAGTACTCAACCTATTGTTACGGCGCATGCAGCTCCAACGACACCAAAAGCTACAGCCACGGCTCCAAAGCCAGCAGCTCCGGTTATAAAACAGGATGATGTTCCGGCTTCTGTGGCGCTGAACAGGTTGCCTCAGCCAGAAAGTACTACCAGCGAGATAGTGCAGCAACTGAAGGAACAAAAGGAACAACAAAAAATTGCTAACTCAGGAATAACTAATGAAGCTGATAAGGCGCCGGTAATAGCCAAATCGGAAAACAATAAAGAAGATGCCATGAATACCCGGGTGACGGAAGCTTCCAGGCCCGTTCAGGGAGAACTTGTTGTGTCAGTGACAATGCGAGGAGATAGTAAGATATTAAATGGAGTTGCAAACGTAGCGCGATTCTTTTCCAAAAAGAAGAAATAAGCAGAGCAATGCTGTTGTCAGGACGGCAATCTTAGATGTAAGAATTATTAATATGAAGTGTAAAGTATTACGCTGTTTAATTTTATTGCTTTTCACCTGTGCGGGTGTTCATGCCCAGACAGCAGACACCATTCAGGTGAAAGGACTGATTATTGTACAGGGAAAAGATGCAAAAGGTAAGCGCATCTTTAAGGTGTACAATGATACTGCATATGCCAGAACTCAGCTGAAACGCAATTTACAGACACGTTGGTTCGTTTTGGATCTGGGATATAATAATTATATGGACCGGAGTGATTATAACGGGGCTGCTGCATATGCCCTGTATGGTTCACCCAGCGATGTCTATTATAGTGACATGAAGTCATACACCTATTCAGCGGCGGGGTTAAATACCCTGGCGCCCAGAACAGGTAGTTCACCACTGACACCGTCTGAGTTTAAGTTGATTGCCGGCAAGTCTTTAAATGTAAATATCTGGTTGTTCCAGCAGCGGTTAAATATATACAGACATAAACTGAACTTGATTTATGCGCTGGGAGTGGAGATGAACAATTATCGTTTTGCCCGTAACATCACTTATGTTCCCGGTTATCCTACTACTATTATGAGGGATACTGTGAGTTTTTCAAAGAATAAGCTGTTTGCAGAGTATTTGAGTGTGCCTGTCATGTTGAATTTTAACAGCAATCCAGCCCGCCCTTCCCGTGCATTCAAAATGAGTATGGGTATTATGGGAGGTTATCTGGTAAAAGCCCGTACTAAGCAGATCAGCAAGGAACGGGGGAAAGTAAAAAAAGTTGACGATTTTAACCTAAATAAATGGAGACTCAGTATTACCGGAGATGTGGGATATGGTCCCGTTAAGCTGTATGGCAACTTTGCTTTGACGCCATTACATGATTACGGTCTTGAGCAATATCCTTTTTCTGTGGGATTACGCTTCAATGGTTTTTAATATTTGGGGATTAAATAAGTTAGTATGCGCTCATTCATTACGTTTATAGTTTGTACCGGGTTTATAATCTGGGCCCATTCATGCGATAAGAGGATAGTAGGTGTTAAGATCTATGGTCATGGGCCGGATGTAAAACCAGTTCAGGAGGGATATGCTGGGAGAGAATCAGGTTCACCTGTTCCTGTATTTATTGCTAATGCGGCTAAGAGACATTATGCCGACTCTATTTTGTTACAGAAGCAGGATCACTTCATTATGAGATAGGACTTGAGTACTTAGTCCGCTGCTCACCTTTATACTCCTTTTAACAACTTCCAGTTTGTAGGAAGTTGAAACTTACCGTTATATTTGGTTTTTATTCAAAAACCAACAAATGAACCTCGTTAAAAAAACAATTTTTTTAATGCTGCTAGCCAGTTGCATTATCCAACTGTCTATTGCCCAGCAGAAGTATGAATGGAAGGAGGCCAAATCTGGCGGATATACTTATAAGTATATCACCAACGACCCCATGCAGGCCCGATTCTATACCTTGAAAAATGGTCTGACAGTAATTCTGAGTGTCAACAAGAAAGATCCTCGTATTCAGACCCTCATCGGCACAAGAGCAGGTAGTAACAATGACCCTAAAGATCACACAGGTTTGGCTCACTACCTGGAACACCTTCTTTTTAAAGGTACGGAGCAATATGGTTCTCTGGACTGGGCTAAGGAAAAACCTTACCTGGACAAAATCGAAGGCTTGTATGATACCTACAATCATACCAGCGATGCGATTGCCCGCAAAACCCTCTATCATCAGATAGACAGCGTATCAGGGTTGGCTGCTAAATACGCAATTGCCAACGAATACGATAAAATGATGACTGGCATGGGTGCACAGGGAACTAACGCGCATACCTGGGTAGAAGAAACCATCTACGAGGAAGATATTCCTTCCAATGCCATCGACAAATACCTTGCTGTACAGGCAGAACGCTTTAAGGATCCGGTCTTCCGTCTCTTCCACACAGAGCTGGAAGCTGTTTACGAAGAAAAGAACAGAGGTCTGGACAATGACAGCCGTAAATCTTACGAGCTGATGCTGAATTCCCTGTTCCCTACCCATAACTATGGTCAGCAGAGCACCATTGGTACGGTGGAGCACCTGAAAAACCCTTCTCTGAAAGCTATCCGTCAGTTCTACAATTCTTACTATGTGCCTAATAACATGGCTATTGTAATGGCGGGTGATTTCAATTTTGATTATGTAATCAAGAAAATTGATGAAGACTTCGGCTACATGAAGTCCAAACCAGTTCCTGAATACAAAGCTCCTGTAGAAGCGCCTATCAAAGCCCCGATTGTGAAAGAAGTGGTAGGTCCGGATGCTGAAAATGTAATGATTGCTTATCGTATGCCTGGGGCACTGGATACCAAATCCTCTGTATTGCTGGGGGTGATCTCTGAAATCATGAACAATGGTAAGGCCGGCCTGCTGGATCTGAACATCAATAAAGCACAAAAAGTGCTGAGCGCAAGCGCTGGTGTAATGGGCTGGAAAGACTATGCAGTATTCCAGATGAGTGGTAAACCAAAACAAGGTCAGACGCTGGATCAGGTGAAAGACCTGTTACTGGGTCAGCTGGAAATTCTAAAGAAAGGTCAGTTCGACGAAACCCTTGTAAAGGCGATCGTGAACAATGCTAAACTTTCTGAATTACAGGGACTGGAAAACAATAACAACCGTGCAACTTCACTGATGGATGGCTTTATCAAGCACAGGGGCCAGAATTGGCAGGCTGATGTATCCTACGTGGATAACATGGGTAAGGTAACCAAGCAGCAGATCGTTGATTTTGCTAACAAATATTTTGCTGATAACTACGTATTGCTGTACAAGCGTAAGGGTGAAGATAAAAATATTGAAAAGGTTGAAAAACCAACTATCACCCCGGTTGAAATCAATCGCAATGACCAATCAGCTTTCCTGAAGAAAGTAGATGCAATGTCTGCTACTCCGGTACAACCACAGTGGCTGGATTTCGACAAAGATATTCAGAAAGGAAAAGCAGGTCAGGCAGATGTACTGTATGTTCAGAACAAAGACAATGGTTTGTTCCGTTTGTACTACCGTTTTGATATGGGTGCCTGGAACAATAAAATGTTGCCACTGGCAGCGCAATATCTGCAATTCCTGAGTACAGATAAATATACTTCCGAGCAGATCAGCAGAGAATTTTACAACATTGCTTGTAGCTTCACCCTGTCTTCCGGCAATGAAAATTCTGTGATTGCTATTTCCGGTCTGCAGGAGAATTTCGATAAGGCGGTAAGTCTGTTCGAGCACCTGTTGACACATTGCCAGGCAAATGAGGACGCACTGGCAGCACTGAAAGGACGTATTGCAAAATCACGTACAGACAGCAAGCTGAATAAGGGTAATATCATGAAAGGTCTGGCTAACTATGCCATGTATGGTGCTAAAAATCCTTTCAATAATGCTTTGAGTCAGGCAGATCTGGATGGGGTAACTGCCACACAGCTGACAGACATGCTGCATTCAATTGGCAACTACAAGCACACGGTAATCTATTATGGTCCTCAGCCTATGAACGATATGATCGCAGCTGTGCAGAAGGAGCATGTGATTCCTGCTACATGGAAAGAAACTCCTGCTCAGCAGAAATTTGACAAGATCGATCAGACTAAAAATCAGGTATTGTTTGCAAACTATGATATGGTGCAGACGGAAGTAAACTGGGTGAGAAACACTGAAGTGTATAGTCCTGATAATACAGCGCTGGTAAGCATGTTCAATGGCTACTTTGGTGGTGGTATGGGATCAATCGTATTCCAGACTATCCGTGAATCCAAAGCACTGGCTTATTCAACTTATGCTTTCTATTCAACGCCTGATAAGAAAGGTGCGCGTTATTCTACAGTAGCTTATGTAGGTAGCCAGGCAGACAAGATGAACGATGCGATCAATGGCATGAATGAATTGCTGAATGATATTCCTCGTTCTGACAAGCTGTTCGAAACTGCAAGACAGAGCCTGAAACAGGATATTGAAACAGAGAGAATCACGCAGGATGGCATCATCTTCACCTATCTGGCTGACCAGAAACTGGGTTTGCAGGAAGATAACCGCAAGAAGGTATACGAAAAGATCGATCAAATCACTTTTGATGATGTGAAGAAATTCCATGATGCAGAGCTGGCTAATAAGCCATATACTTATTGCGTGGTAGCATCTGACAAACGTGTAAGTCTGGACGATCTGAAAAAGTATGGAGATGTGAAAGTATTGACGCTGGAAGAAATATTCGGTTACTAATACAATCAGAAAAATATAAGCCCTCCGGCTCCTGTTATGGTGCCGGAGGGTTTTTTATTTACCTTTGCGAAGTCAATTTTTTTAACCCGTTGCAATAAAGAATTGACACTCAACGTTAAGTAACCAGCTAAATACCCTGTGAAAATGAATCGCTATTGCCTGCTACTATTATTGGTATTACTGTATGTGCCAGTATCAGGATTTAAAACCACAATTACTACTAACATTAACAATGACAGTTATCTGTATTCAGTGAAGGTGAATCCGGGGAATATAGACCCTGATAAAATTTTTCTGCTGATAGATAAGAGTGACTACAGGCTTTACTTATATGAGGATGTAACGCTGCGCAAGATCTACAAGGTAGTATTTGGTAATAATGATCAGTCTGATAAGTGCAAAGAAGGCGACCGGTTGACACCGGAAGGCACCTTCCATATAATGAGTAAACGATTTGATAAATTATGGAACAGGTTTATGTTGCTGGACTATCCCAATGAGGCGTCTTTGGAACGTTTCCATCGTTTACAGAATGAAGGATATTTACCATCAGTTGCAACACCGGGAGGTGGCATCGGTATTCATGGTGTAGAATGGAATTCCGGGATCCGGGATAACTATGTAGAGCAGCGGATCAACTGGACCCTGGGCTGCATTAGTATGAAGAACAGTGATGTAAGTGAGTTGTATGAGGTGATTAAGGTGGGAACGCCGGTGGTGATCAGAAAATAGCAGCTGCATATTCCATTGCAGTCAGTACACTTATATTTGTAGTGCTATACAACATAATTTTTCGAAGATCTTTCAGACTTTACGTTAAGCATTGTAGTGACATGAGCAGCATATGAAGCTGGTGTCATGAATTAACATAAAGGCGGGTATTGGTCTTGTGAAGGCATGCTTCATTCGGGTGAAGCATGCTTTTTTATTTTGCAGAAAGGAAAGAGCTGACCGTTTTTTTCCATTTGGGGCCTTCATGTCTGCAAAAAGATTGGTGACCTGATTGGGTAAATATGACCAGTTGTTTTTGCTTACTCCCCAGGAGGTTGAAGACCGAATTTGTTTCCTGTCTGGTCACCCGGATATCATGCTCTCCCCAGCAGAGTAATACGGGCATTTTCAGCTTTTCTCCTTCAATCGCAGGCTGATATCCTGGTCCCCAGAAACCCTGTTCCAAACCGCCCCAGAATGCCAGTAATTGGGATAGCGGTGTTTCCGGCAAACAGACAGCACGCATTCGGCTTTTGACAGCATCAGTAAGTGTGGCAAATGGACATTCCAATATTACTTTTTGTGGATGCAGGTGATACTGTGGAACTGCTTTCAGGATAGCAGCGGCTCCCATACTTACGCCCCAGAGAATGATTGGTTTATTATCCTGTTTGCTGATATAATCATACGCAGCTTTTACATCATCCGCTTCCTTGTAACCAATGGTACAGGTATTGCCTTCGCTATTACCATGACCTCTGAAGTCGGTAAGGAAAGTACTATATCCTAAATGGCGAAACCATGCTGCTTCAGAAAGCCCCGGTCCTTTATTGCCACCATATCCATGAAAGAGGAGTATGGTTCCTTTTGAGTTGGGTACTGGTATATACCAGCAGGAGAGGTGCAGGCCATTAGTAGTAGGCAATGACACAGGGATATAAGTGGTATCGGGCAGCGTAGCTGCCACTGTTTTAGACATACGTACACCGAAGAGAATGATCTTTAGTTTTCCTAATACATCCATCTGTTCGGGCTTACGGTTGTCTGTAGTACCGGGAGCATAGAAATGAGTGAATTTATAAGCATGAAAGGCGGCGACGATATTGAGGGCAACAAAGAGAACGATCAGGGTACGTTTAAGCATTTTCATGGGAAACAAGGTATAGGATTTCTCCCTTTAAAACAATGCTTCTGCCACTGGCAGAAGCATTGTGAATGTTATTATTGTTTTCCTTTTTTGATATCGTCTACTACGCCCGGATCAAGCAAGGTAGAGGTATCTCCCAGATTCTCCATTTCACCTTCGGCAATTTTGCGGAGTATTCGACGCATGATCTTACCTGATCTGGTTTTAGGCAATCCATTTACAAACTGGATCTTATCTGGCTTAGCGATAGGGCCAATGATGCGGGATACAGTTTGCAGAATGTCTTTCCGGGTCAGTTCTGGATCATGCACCATTTTTTCTGCGATGACGAAGGCGTAGATACCTTGTCCTTTGATATCGTGCGGATATCCTACTACAGCACTTTCAACTACACCTGCGTGCATGTTGATCGCGTTTTCAACTTCAGCAGTACCGATACGGTGGCCGCTTACATTCAATACGTCATCGACACGGCCGGTGATGCGGTAGTAGCCATCTTCATCGCGGAGACAACCATCGCCGGTAAAATAGAGATTGTCGTAAGTAGCGAAGTAAGTGGTGCGGCAGCGTTCATGGTCACCGTAAGTGGTACGGAGCATGCCTGGCCATGGGAATTTAATACAGAGGTTACCATTCACATTGTTGCCGGTGATTTCCTGGCCACGTTCGTCCACGAGAATGGGTTGTATGCCTGGCAGTGGCAGTGTGGCATAACCTGGTTTTTCGGGAGTGATGCCTGCAATTGGTGTGATCATGATACCACCGGTTTCAGTTTGCCACCAGGTATCTACGATTGGACAACGTCCTTTACCGATGTTGTCTTTGAACCAATGCCATGCTTCTTCGTTGATCGGTTCACCTACGCTACCGAGTTTTTTCAGAGAGCTGAGGTCTTTATGATTGACTGGTCCCAGGCCATAACCCATGAGGCTACGGATGGCGGTAGGTGCAGTATAGAGTGTATTGACACGGAACTTGTCGGTGATGGACCACAGACGACCGGCATCCGGCCAGGTAGGTACTCCTTCGAACATGACGGTGGTCGCACCAGCGCTGAGGGGACCATAGATAATATAGCTATGACCAGTAATCCAGCCTACATCGGCAGTACAGAAGTATACTTCACCTGGCTGGTACTGGAATGTATTGACAAAGGTGTAGTTGGCATAAACCATGTAGCCGGCGGTGGTATGTACCACGCCTTTAGGTTTGCCGGTAGAGCCGGAAGTATAGAGGATAAAGAGCATGTCTTCAGCATCCATTTCTTCGGCGGGGCAGGGAGGGTTGCCCATTGTTTCCACCTGTTTAATTTCATCTTCCCACCACAGGTCACGGCCTTTGATCATGCTCACAGGGGTGCGGGTGCGGGTACATACGATTACTTTTTTTACAGAAGGGCAGGCGATGAGCGCATCGTCAATAACAGACTTCAGGGGGATATCTTTATTACCACGGAAGGCGCCATCGCAGGTAATAACGAGGCTGGCCTGGGCATCCTGAATTCTGTCAGCGATGGATTGTGCGCTGAATCCACCAAACACTACGGAGTGAATGGCGCCAATACGGGCGCATGCCAGAACGGCGATAGCCAGTTCAGGGATCATGCCCATGTAAATGCAGACGCGATCTCCTTTTTTAACACCATTATTCTTGAGAACGTTTGCGAACTGGCAAACTTTGTTATAAAGGTCTCTGTAAGTAATAACGCGGTGACGTTCTTCCGGATCATTTGGTTCCCAAATGATAGCGGGGGTATTGCCCAGGGTGCCAAGGTGGCGATCCAGGCAGTTTTCGGTGATATTGAGTTTACCACCGACAAACCATTTTACAGCTGGATCTTTGAAGTTCCATTCCAGAACTTTATCCCATTTCCGGCGCCAATAAAAATGATCAGCTACATTGGCCCAAAATCCCTCGGGGTCCATGACGCTCTGCTGATACTGCTGTTGATACTCTTCTAAGCTTCTAATCTGGTAAGGATGAGCCATGGCTGCAATCAGTTTTTGTGTTGGTCAATAAGTAATAACGTGCGCGTAATATGTGCAGCTTAAATTTAATAAAATTGGGGAATACGGTGGTAGTGATTAACTGTTTATAAGCAAATATTAATGTAAAACAGGGGAAAAACTGGTATGCCTTTCACTAAGACCCATTGGGGAGCTAGTGAATACCCTCCGGACAGGAGGCGAAAATTACGGATGGAGGATGGAGCAATTAATTTTTTCCATTCCTTTTGCGATACTTTTCGCAGTAGTCCCAGAACTCTTTGTAGACTTCATCGGATACTGCGATGATCTTTTCCTTTTCGGCATTGCTGAGTAAAGGAATGATTGGTTCTTTCTCTCCATCGCCATTCCGGTAGGAAGGGCGCATTTTGCGATAGAAAGTAGGAACGCTCCAATTACATTCGATGCAAACGCGTTCGCGGAATGTAAGAGGCAGATTAATCATTCTTGCATGCAGATCTGCCATCATGTTCACGGCTTCGTTGCTGTGTGATTTTGCCATTTTGTTTGGTTTTATACCTTGGGGGTGTTGATTGCAACTTGTTGATAATTATGTCATTAGTATAAAAGCCGTGCACGTGCCAACAAATGTATTTATAAAATTATAATTGGCGTAAAATCTGCACACATATTTCATAAATTATTAAAAACCTTGTTATTATAAATTTATATTGCCTATAAATGTCAACTTTTAGCCCCGGATTTGATGGAAGACTGCTTGATTTTGAACGGAGTTTGTCAATTTACACCTTTAAATATGACGTAACTATATTGTCTATATGAAAGGTCAATTAGGGGAATGAAATGGAAATTATTATTATATTGTATGAATTGCACATAAAAGCGATAAACAGTTAGTAAAATCAAGCATACATGTCCAGGTTAATCCATATGGGCCAGCGCCTGAAGCAAATCTTAAAGCAAAGAAAGATTAAGATTGTTGACTTTGCTGATATGGCCGGTTTCACGAACCAAATAGCCCATTACCATCTACGAAAAAGCGATATGAAACGAAGTACATTAGAGAAGTTCTGTGAGATAATAAGTATCTCGCCAGAGGAATTCTATGAATGGAACAGTGTTTCTGTCATCAACGGTGAAAAACCACAAGCTTCTACAGTATTACATCATGGTCACAGATTGATGGAACTTATCAGCGAGCGGGGATTGAACAAAACAAGGTTAGCCAAGCGGCTGGGAATGTCGAGGCGCACCATGTACAATCTCTTTGATAAAGAGCTATTCGGAAGTGAGGAATTAGACAAAGTGTCAAGAGCGCTTGAAATAAGTTCCACAGGTTTCCTTCATCCAGGGTCATTGGATGATACCCGGATCGCCGATAATGATGAAATGCTGGCTTTGAGGGAAAAATATTACAAGTTGCTGGAAGAGCACAATTTGTTATTAAAAACCCATTCCTCACTAAAAGAAGCACTCGAACAGGCCAAGAAAGACAATTTACAATTACGTAAACAAGCCCGGTCCAAAAAGGGCTAAATTAACCAGTGTTTATCAACCTATCAGAAGACCTATTTGAAAACGCCTTATTCTGTATTAAATAGAGAGCCATTTTATTAATTCCATCATCGAGCGTATTTTATGGTATACAGTAGTAGTATTACTATTTTACGATAAATTACATATTGCTAATCCCGATTCCAGGATTTAAAAATTGTCACTGATATGAATTATTTGCCTGGTGCATTTGATGTGCCATTGTGGTATATCGTCATGCACTTAAAAGGCGCACCGGGTATCCTCACGCAAAAGAGATATTGCGATGTGCTGGCCCGCCGGTTAAACAGGGATCAGGACAATAGTCTGATCAGGGTTGATGATTACCTGTTGTTGCCTGACACACTATACCTGATGGTACAGGAGGAGGCCCTCCGGCTGGATATATGGTATCCTGCTTTCAGGGATCAGTTGCTGGAAGACCTGAAGGAATTATACCTGTCTGAATTAATTGCTGGTGGTACTGTATCTCCAACCGCCAATCTTTCGTGGGACCCGGTTTCACATGAGTTGATTACTGGTCCGGAAGCCTTTGAGCACAGGGTTAATGAGCTATTGTTTTTACCTGTGCGCAAAGGGTTGGCGTCAGATCCGGAGTACTATCCATATAACAGTGTAAATAATAAAGCAGGAATAGATTTATAGTAATAACTGCCCGACTTCTTCCCAGCTGTTTACACGTTTGTAGCCGGAAATATTGACATTGTGTGGTGCTGTGAACATCAGCGGTTCGCCTTTGAAATACTGTAGATTTTTCACGTGATCATCAATCATGTAATCGGCGTGCACAATGGTTTTGGATCCACAAAAAACGATTCGCTCCCATCCTATGAAGGGGAAATGCTCCTTTAGCCAATCCAGTTTTTCAACGAGTGACTGAGGGAACTCCATGGCTGCAGATACGATGAACACATCGTGTTTGTCAAATAATGCTTTTACTACTTCCTGGCAGTCTTTGATCACAGGTTTGCTTCTGAAGAATCCCGGCTCGTACAGAAATCCCCTGATAACGTCTTTGCCTGCGGGGAAACCTTCTGTTTCCGGTAAACCCAGCAGGGAATCTATATTTATGGTTTCACCGTACCGGTCAGCATACCAGTTAATGTATTGCTGGCTGGTATCTGCCATTACCCCATCCATGTCTATTGCTATTCTTGCCATATTTTGCGATTTGTTGCAAAGTTATGCAAATAAAATAAAAATAGTAGCAGAATATTGCATTATTTCACTTAATATTGCAGGAAATTGCAAGAATATGCTGAAAGAGGAACGTTTTGAGTACATCCTCAGAAAGTTACAGGCAGATCATAAGGTATTACATACAGAGCTGAGTAATGACTTAAATGTGTCAGAGGATACCGTACGCCGTGATCTGGAAGCACTGGCGGCAAATGGTTTGTTGACCAAAGTAAGGGGAGGAGCCATTCCCCATTCTCCCAATCCGTTTAATTTTACTGAAAGGATCGCCATTCACGAAGATGATAAAAGAGCCATTGCTGAAAAAGCGCTCTCATTTTTGCATAATGGCCAGACTATAATCATGGATGGTGGTACCACTACTTATGCTCTCGCCAAGTTATTTCCTCCCGCTTTACAATTGACAGTCGTAACCCCCAGTGTTCCAATCGCGATGCTGCTGATGGAGCATCCGGGTGTAGATGTTATCCTTACAGGTGGTCGTATTTTCAAGAGTTCGCAGGTAACAGCAGGTATTGAAACAATTCGTATGCTGGAGAAGCTACGTGCTGATATATGTTTTATGGGTGTGTGCAGTTTGCATACCGAAGTAGGTGTAACGGGGCCTCATCTGGATGAGGCTTCAGTAAAGAATGTGATGGTACAGTCTGCAAGTAAAGTAATAGCGCTGGCAACGAGTGAAAAGATGGGTACTGCAGAACCTTATAAAGTCTGTGATATAAGAGAGATGGATACGATTATAACCGATGAGACAGGATTGGCTATGGCAGCCCCTTACAGAGAATTGGGTATTAAAGTGATCTGATTTTAATTATTTATATGTTTCAATCATTGACAGCAGGGCTTCCGCAACAGCGGCAGGCGCGCATAGCAGTGAGCGCACTATTTTTCCTAACGGGATTTTGCTTTTTTAGTTGGGCTACGCGTATTCCGGATATTCAGCAAAAGTTACATCTATCCGAAGGGCAGTTAGGAGGGTTGTTATTGGCATTGCCAATAGGGTCTCTATTGTCTATGCCCGCAGCGGGTGCTTTGGTAGGTAAGTATGGCAGCCGGCATATTTTGCTGGTGTTTGGATTGCTATATGGATTAATCTTGCCTACACTGGGTTTAGCAGGAGAGACCTGGATCTTATTTGTTCTATTGATCGTGTTCGGGTTTTGTGGCAACATTGCTAATATAGCGGTGAACACACAGGCTGTGTTTGTAGAAAAAATGTATGGTAGGTCTGTGATGGCTTCCTTTCATGGATTGTGGAGCTCCGGAGGATTGGCAGGTTCTTTACTGGCCTGGGGAATGCAGAAGTGGCATGTATTGCCATATCAGCATTTTCTGGTGAGCATGGTGATTGTATTTATCATTCTGGCTGTAAACATCAATCATGTGGTGAGGCATGACTACCAAAACAGTGAGGGCGAGGAAAAGCAGCCATTGTTTGTATTGCCTGACAAGTTCCTGTTGATTCTGGGGATCATTGCTTTTGCATCTATGATCTGCGAGGGAGCCATGTTTGACTGGAGCGGGGTATACTTCAGAAAGGTGATTCATGTAAATATAGCAGTGGTAGGTACCAATGCTTTTATGAGTACAATGGCGTCTTTTCGCTTTCTGGCAGACTATCTGAAACTACGTTTTGGTGTGAAGCGGGTATTGCAGTTAAGTGGCGGACTCATAGCCGGAGGGTTATTACTGGCTGTTATATTCCCTAATTTTACCACTGCTATTATTGGGTTTCTGATGGTGGGTGCGGGTGTGTCGTCTGTGGTGCCCCTGGTATACAGTGCTGCAGGACGTAGCACTACCATGACTCCTGGAATGGCACTGGCTGCGGTGTCTACGATAGGCTATCTTGGCTTTTTGTTTGGCCCTGTATTAATCGGATTAGTAGCACAGGTAAGTAGCCTGCGGGCTTCTTTCTTTCTTATAGCCCTGATGGGTTTATCCATTGCAGTGATGAGTAACCGTGTTAAAAATTAAAAAAAGCATATCCAGGAATGGATATGCGCAAGCTCCTACAAAAAGAAAAAAACATTATTACTTGGGGAAGGCACCTGGCAACAAGCAGGTGCCTTCCCTGTATATAGTCGTTATAGTTTAAAATTGATGAATTGCTTCGATTATTTGGCGTTAAGAAATTATTACGTGTGCAAACATACAATGGACAATGATGTTATTCAATGGTAGAATGATAATTGGTAGGAACTCAAAATATTAACCGGCTGGTACCTAATCAATTATTAAAAAATAAAATATGTATGTGTTGGATATCTGGTAACTGGCCCGGCAAATTTATATATGATTTAATATTATTCATCAGGTGAATTACAGGCTATTAGTGGATTTCGGGTGATGGAAACTGCCGTGCTTCAAGATTTATTGCAACAATAAACTTTATTACTCTTAACTTTGCACGATTTTTTTGTCGGGTGAATGAGAAGAAAATCAGCCAGGTTTTAATTTTTCAATGAAATACGCAAATGCCTAAAGACTCTTCTATCAAATCTGTTCTTATTATTGGTTCTGGTCCTATTATTATTGGTCAGGCATGTGAATTTGACTATTCCGGTTCTCAGGCAGCACGTTCTCTGCGCGAGGAAGGAATCAAAGTGATCCTGATAAATTCCAATCCGGCCACTATCATGACTGACCCTATGATGGCCGATAGGGTATACTTACTGCCACTGACGGTAGAGAGTATAGAACAGATACTGGAAGAGCAGCAGATAGACGCTGTGTTGCCTACCATGGGTGGTCAGACTGCCCTTAACCTTTGTAAGGAGGTAGATGAACTGGGTATCTGGGAAAAATACAATGTTCGCCTGATTGGGGTTGATATCAAAGCTATCGACAAAGCTGAAGACCGTGAACAGTTCCGCCAGTGGATGATTAAGCTGGGTGTACCTGTTGCGCCTGCAAAAACAGCTAACTCCTTCCTGGAAGGTAAAGAATTTGCACAGGAAATCGGATTCCCGCTGGTAATCCGTCCTTCCTTCACCCTGGGTGGTACCGGTGGTGGTTTCGTGCACACCAAGGATGATCTGGACGAAGCATTACAACGTGGTCTCCAGGCATCTCCGATCCATGAAGTACTGGTTGAAAAAGCGGTACTGGGTTGGAAAGAGTTCGAACTGGAACTGCTGCGCGACTCAAAGGACAACGTCGTAATCATCTGTACGGTGGAAAACCTGGATCCTATGGGTATCCATACTGGTGATTCCATCACTGTGGCGCCTGCCATGACGCTGAGCGACACCGCTTATCAGCTGATGCGTAATAAGGCGATGGAGATGATGCGTGACCTGGGCAACTTTGCTGGTGGTTGTAACGTACAGTTCTCACTGAATCCGGCTACTGAAGAGATTATTGCTATCGAGATCAATCCTCGTGTAAGCCGCTCTTCTGCATTGGCTTCCAAAGCAACTGGTTATCCAATTGCAAAGATTGCTGCCAAACTGGCCATCGGTTATACACTGGATGAACTGGAAAACCAGATCACCAAAACCACTTCTGCGTTCTTTGAACCAGCACTGGACTATGTAATCGTAAAGATGCCACGCTGGAACTTCGATAAATTTAAAGGTGCTGACCAGACACTGGGACTGCAGATGAAATCTGTTGGTGAGGTGATGGCGATCGGTCGTACATTCCCTGAAGCTTTACAGAAAGCTTGTCAGAGCCTGGAAAACGATGCACTGGGTCTGGGGTACTATGGTAAATCCCAGATGAAGAGCGAGCAGCTGCTGGAAAGAATGAAAACACCAACCTGGGACAGGATCTTCCGTATCAAGGATGCCCTGATGGAAGGTGTATCTGTAAAGCATCTGCATCAGATGACCTATATTGACAAGTGGTTCCTGAACCAGATCAATGATATCGTGACGCTTGAGAAACAACTGATGGAGCACGATCTGGCTACCTTACCTGTTGATATGCTGCGCGAAGCAAAACGTATGGGCTTCTCTGATGCACAGCTGGCATACCTGCTGGGTAACTGTGAAGAAGAAGAGGTATATAACAAACGTAAGGAACTGGGCATCACCCGTACTTACAAGATGGTAGATACCTGTAGCGCTGAATTCGAAGCAAAAACTCCTTATTTCTACTCCACTTTTGATAAAGTAAACGAAAGCGAGCCTTCTGAAAAGAAGAAAGTGATCGTACTGGGTTCAGGTCCTAACCGTATCGGTCAGGGTATTGAATTCGACTACTGTTGTACACATGGCCTGCAGGCTATTCAGGAATGCGGTTACGATGCTATCATGGTAAACTGTAACCCTGAAACAGTATCTACTGACTTCGATATGGCGAACAAGCTGTACTTCGAACCAGTATTCTGGGAGCACCTGTGGGAGATTATCGAGCTGGAAAAACCTGAAGGGGTGATTGTACAGCTGGGTGGTCAAACCGCGCTGAAACTGGCTAAAAAGCTGGAAGAAAAAGGTGTCCGCATCATCGGTACATCTTTCGATAACATGGATATTGCTGAAGACCGTGGCCGTTTCTCTGACCTTCTGAAAGAACTGAGCATTCCTTATCCAAAGTATGGCACTGCTTACAATACAGATGATGCTATTGAAGTAGCGAAGGAAGTAGGTTATCCGGTACTGGTTCGTCCTTCTTATGTATTGGGCGGTCAGCGTATGCGTATCGTAATCAACGAAGAAGAACTGGAAAGTTCTGTACTGAGCCTGCTGAAACACTTACCTGGTAACAAGATCCTGATTGACCACTTCCTGGATCGTTGTCAGGAGGCTGAGATCGATGGTATCTTCGATGGCGAAAACTTCCATGTAATGGGCGTAATGGAGCACATTGAGCCTGCTGGTATTCACAGTGGTGACAGTAATGCGGTATTGCCAGCGTTCAACTTGTCTCCAATGGAAGTAACCACTATGGAATACTACGCTGAGAAAATTGCAAGAGCACTTGATATCCGTGGTCTGATCAACATTCAGTTTGCCATCAAAAATGGTCAGGTGTTTGTAATTGAAGCTAACCCACGTGCCTCCCGTACTACACCATTCATCGCGAAGGCATACCAGGTACCTTACCTGAACATTGCTACCAAAGTAATGCTGGGTAAAAATAAACTGACCGATTTCACTATCGAGAAGAAACTGGACGGTTTTGCGATAAAAGAGCCTGTGTTCTCTTTCAATAAGTTCCCAGGCGTGAACAAGGAATTAGGCCCTGAAATGAAATCTACAGGTGAAGCAATCCGCTTTATTAAAGACCTCCGTGATCCATATTTCAGAACCTTGTACAAGGAAAAGAGCATGTACCTGAGCAACAAATAAGTTGTTACAGCATATTTCCGAAAAAGGGGTGTATCTCAACAAGATGCATCCCTTTTTTTTATGCGATTACTGCATGTTTAGCGCAATGAAAAAAGTGAAGAAAAAATGGGGTAGGGTATAAAAAAAATCAGAGCCTGATGAAGATCAGGCTCTTTCTTTTCCCTCAAAATAACCATTAAAGACACGACTATTTACTTACATAAATAGCGTGACCGGTAATGCAGTTTACTATAAATATTAAATATTAAAAAGATGTTAACTAATCAATAACAGATGAAAATTGTAATAATTTCTATTTGTCTGATAAGCAGTTATATAATAGATGTTTAATAAATAGTATGTGTAAAATGTATTTTAAAGTTGTGAATATTTTCATCTTATTAACTTATCAAGATGACTTTCACAGGATCAAATTTTTACTCCTGAGATTGGTGTGTTAAATTGCCTTATTCCATTTTGTTAACCAAAGAATGTCATGTTTGTTTATATCCTGAGAACTGCACCTTTTTTACGGATTGTGATTCCGTTTATGGCAGGAATTATATGGCCATTACCATTGTTGTATATCCTTCCTGCTATGTTATTACTTATAATTTTTTACGTGGGATCCGGCTACATACCTTTGTGGTTAAGGTTTCGGCTGGATGTATATAGAGGCTTACTGCTACAGTTTTTACTTGTATGTACCGGGTCCATGCTGTTTACCGCAAAGCAGCAATATAAATATCATCTTATCAAACCCGCTCCTGATCAGGTATTGGCAGGTACGATTGTGGTGCCTGTGCAGCATAGCCATTATGGATACCGAACCATCATTGAGTTGCAAACAAAAGCACAACTGTTGATCTATTTTCCTCCTGATAGTGCTGTCATGGCTATTCAGGAAGGGGATAGGTTGTTATTCAACGGACAGGTACAACCTATTTCATTTAGTGGAAATCCCGGAGCATTTAATTATCGGGAATATTGTGCTACGCGATATATTTATCAGCAGGTACACCTGCAAAAGGGCCACTGGCAACTTATTTCCATGCCTAAAAATTTTCTGTTGCGGTGTAGAAATAGTTGTCTGCAGATCATCAATACTTACATCGGAGGGCGGGAAGCCGGGCTGGCAGCTGCTTTGCTCATCGGGTACAGGTATGGTTTAGACAAAGAAATGGTGAATGATTATATGCAAACTGGTATTGTGCATATCATTGCCATCTCAGGAATGCATCTGGCATTGATTTATGGATGTTTGATCTGGTGCCTCCAATGGCTGCCGGTACCTTCCGTTAAAGGCCTGCTCGTTATCGTTATAATATGGGGATTTACCTTGCTCACCGGGACATCAGCTTCTGTACTTAGAGCGGCAGTAATGTTGACAATAGTGACTGTAGGCAAATTTTTTTTGGATCGTGATTCTTCTACTTACAACCAACTGGCGCTATCTGCGTTTCTCTTGTTGTGTTATGATCCTGCTTTAATCAGGGATGTAGGCTTTCAATTATCTTATCTGGCAGTATTAGGAATATTGATCTTAAATAAACCATTATATCATCTATTCTTATTAAAATATAACTGGCAGCGGAAACTATGGGAAGCTACAGCACTGGCAATCGCTGCACAGACAGTCACATTTCCATTATGCCTGTACCTCTTTGGCCAGTTTCCGATGTATTTTCTACCTGCCAATTTACTGGCTGTGCCATTGTCCACTTTCATTCTATACGGTGAAATACTATTGTTGTGTATACATGCGCATTGGTTAGGCACCTGCCTGCGATGGTTATTGTTGCTGATGAACAACGTCGTTGCATGGATAGGACATTTGCCCGGGGCACTTATTTCCGGATTGCAAATATCAGTGTATGGGGTAATAGCCCTGTATATTTGTATAGGTGGATTATTAGCAGGGAAAAGAGGTATCATCTTTGTACTTGGTGCGCTTTGTCTGTGGAGCTTTGTTACATTGCCGCGAAAGTTACAACTGCAGCAACAGCAGGTAATGATTGTGTACAATCAACCCCGGCATACAGGCATTGACTTTATTCAGGGTCAGGTGGTTCAGTTCGCAGGTGATGATAGTATCTCTACGGAAATGTTGCAGACAGCAAGGGCTTTTTATGAAGCAGATACAGGAAGGTTGAAGGGTTTTGAACAGCGGGGGCATTTTATTTGTTGTGGAAACAGGCGCCTGGTAATTGTGGACAGTGCATTACCTGCTGGCAGACCAACAAAAAAATTCAAAACAGATTATCTTTTACTGTCACATAATCCACGTGTGGCTATCAAAGATTTGCAGGGGTTTTTCGATGTGGGCTGTTATATTTTTGACGCATCCAGTTCCCGTAGCAGGATAGAGGAATGGAAAAGTGAATGTTACACGCTAACTTTGCGCTTCCTTTCGGTTCCGGACCAGGGAGCCTATGTTGTAAATTTCTAATGTTTCCATACATGCAAAAGCAAATAAAATCAGCACTGATCTCCGTTTTCTATAAAGACAACCTGGAGAACATCGTTAAAAAATTGGGTGAACAGGGTGTGACCATCTATTCTACCGGTGGTACACAAAAGTTTATTGAAGACTTAGGTGTTTCCTGTGTGGCTGTAGAAAATTTGACAGCTTATCCTTCCATTCTTGGAGGCCGTGTAAAAACATTGCATCCTAAAGTATTTGGTGGTATTCTGGCTCGTCGCGACAATCCACAGGATCTGGAGCAGCTGGCACAATACGAGATTCCTGAACTGGATCTGGTAATTGTGGATCTGTATCCATTCGAAGAGACTGTGAAAAGTACCAAAGAAGAACAAACTATTATCGAGAAGATCGATATCGGTGGTGTATCTCTGATCAGAGCTGCCGGTAAGAACTACAAAGATGTGGTGATCGTAGCTTCTAAAGACCAGTATGCTGATCTGGAAAAAGTATTGACTGAAAATAACGGCGCAACTTCTCTGCAGGATCGTCGTGCTTTTGCCGCCAAGGCATTTGAGGTATGTGCTAACTACGATGTAGCGATTTCACAATACTTCCTGAACAATGAGCCAGCTGCTTATTTCCAGGTATCTGCACCTCAGGGTCAGATTATGCGTTATGGAGAAAATCCTCATCAGAAGGGCGTATTCTACGGTAACCTCTCCGAGCTGTTCAACAAGCTGCATGGCAAGGAATTGTCTTACAATAACCTGGTAGACGTTGATGCTGCCTGCCAGCTGATTCAGGAATTTAAGGACATCACTTTTGCTGTTATCAAGCATACCAACGTATGTGGTATTGCCAGCCGCTCTACCCTGAAAGAAGCATGGGATGCAGCACTGGCAGGTGATAAGGAAAGCGCATTTGGTGGTGTACTTGTTTGTAACGCAATTGTAGACAAAGCGACTGCTGAATCTATCAGCGAGATCTTCTTTGAAATACTGATTGCTCCAGGTTTTGCACCAGATGCACTGGAAGTACTGCAGGCTAAAAAGAACCGTATCCTGTTAGAGCAGAAAGCTCCTTTTGTGGCTCCGAATGTATACAAGAGTATCCTGAACGGTGTACTGCTGCAGGAAAACGATAAAGGGAACTTCCAGGACTGGAATGATGTTGGTGCAAAACCTGCTACTCCGGAAGAGAAAGCAGACCTTACTTTTGCTAACATCGTATGTAAGCACCTGAAATCTAATGCAATCGCACTGGTGAAGAACCAACAGCTGATAGGTAAAGGTTGTGGTCAGACTTCCCGTATCGATGCACTGCGTCATGCTATTGAAAAAGCAAAACAGTTCAATTTTGATCTGAGAGGTGCTGCGATGGCATCTGATGCATTCTTCCCATTCGATGACTGCGTTCGTATCGCTCACGCTGAAGGTATCGTATCAATCATTCAGCCAGGTGGTTCTGTTCGTGACAATGACTCAGTTACCTTCTGTAAAGAGAATGATATGGTGATGGTTATGACCGGTATGCGTCATTTCAGACACTAATCTTTTATTACCAGAGAATAATATTTTATAAGCACCGGTTATGCCGGTGCTTATTTTTTATATTTGTTACCAGCTATGGCATTTTTACATCACAATAGTGACAACGGGGCGGACGATGCTCAGCTGATCCGGATCTACAAACAGTCCGGTAAGTTGGAAGATCTCGCAACCCTATACCAGCGTTACATGAACCTGGTATATGGGGTCTGTTTGCGCTATTTTGACGAGGAGGTCAGTAAGGATGCCGTGATGCAGATTTTTGAAGAGCTGATTGTTAAATTGCAACAGCATGAGGTTCAGAACTTTAAAAGCTGGCTCCATGTACTTACCCGCAATCATTGCCTGATGAAACTGCGGGCTATGAAGAACAAAGAAAGCCGTGAAATCTCCCTTGATGGGCTCCCTGTTATGGAAAACGAGCCATTTACACATCATGATGGTGGCACGGCCCTGGAGACAAATCTTCAGGAGATGGAAAGGTGTATGGATACCCTACCGGAAGAACAGAAGCGTAGTGTTGATCTTTTTTATCTGAAAGAGAAGAGCTATAAAGAAGTTGCAGACCTGACAGGGTATGAAATGAAGAAGGTGAAGAGTTATATTCAGAATGGAAAGCGCAATCTGAAAATTTGTATGGAACAACAAAATGCAGCAGCAAAACAATCATATTAAACCATTGGCAGATCCTGAGCTGATACGCCGTTACCTGGCCGGAGAGCTGGATAACAAGGCTATGCATGCCCTGGAACGCCAGGCTTTGGATGATCCTTTTCTGGCAGATGCACTGGAAGGCTTTGAACAGCATGCTACAGATCAGCGTATGAATCTGGCTGATCTGAGCAAGCGACTGGAGCAACGGGTGCAGCCAGCCAAAAAGCGGGTGATTCCGATGTATGTACGCTGGGCCGCCGCCGCTGCGGTGTGTTTTGCCATTGGGTCCAGTATTATCTGGTTATGGCCTGTAAATAATCAAAGTGAGATTGCTAAGGTGACCGTTAAGACTGATACTATCATTCCAGGTGAAGTAGCCGGTATGGTACAGGTGCCGGAAAGCGGGACCATGTTCAAAAAGCAGCAAAACAATAATGATAGTAAACCTTACCGGGCTCCTATTGTTACCCCACCAGCGATAGCGCCGGCTCCGCTCCCGCAGGCTGAAGTAGCTGCAACAGAACCAGCTCCGCCAGCAACATTTGACGTAGCCAAAGCATCCCGGTTAGCAATGACCGCCAATAAGGACGACAAGGATACCGCTAATGTTATAGCCAGCCAGAATTTTTATAATAATTATAGTTTTAATCCCAGTGACGTGTCTGTGACGTCCTTATATAGCAAAAAGGTAACTACCCCCTCTGGTTTTGATCCATATATGATCAAGGGTAGAATACTCAATACCACGGGAGATAGTGGTATTGCTGGTGTAACAGTGAGCATGGGCGAAGTGGGTACCATCACGGATAATGAGGGATATTTTGCTCTTCCTAATAATAATATGGGTCTGCTACCTATGAGAAAAAAGATGAGCAGTAATAAGAGTGAGAATAAACTGGTCACTGCTTATGCTTCAGGATATCAAAGTAGTAGTACCATTTTAACGGGTGATCCTTTTATAAGAATGCAGCTCAGGAGGACTACCGATACTTCGACCCTTGCTCAAAGTGGCAATAACGATCCGGTTCCAATGGGTGGATTTGAAAAATTTGAAACCTACCTCACTAAAAATATACAATATCCTGCCGGCCTTACAGTTAGCGGGAAAGTGAGAGTACAGTTCTATGTAAAGCCAGATGGTTCTCTGACAGATTTCAGGGTGTTGAAAAAGCTGCAACCTGAATGTGATCAGGAAGCTATCCGCCTAATCAAGGCTGGACCAGCATGGATGCCGGCAGCAAATGGAAAAGCTGTCAAAGTAAGAGTTGATGTGAAGTTTACCCCCGAAGAAGCGCATCAATAACTAGCCCTATTCTGCTTGATGGCTTTAATCAGTTTCCTGTTTCTTCTATCTGCGCGACTATCATTTAAGGATACAACTGCCCATATTGCCGCTGGAATCCAGCCGAGTATTGTGCATTGTAAGATCAGGCATAATATGCCGGAAAGGAGCTTACCCCTCAGCAAAAATGATAGCCAGGGTAACAATATCGCTATCAGCGTCATGAAGTGGTGTTTTGTTGAATTTACTACTTTTTGCGGTCTTTCCACATTTGATTGAAGGACTTAGGTGCAAATACAGGCAATTCCCTGTTGTCTCCCCAGGCTTTTGTAAAGAACTTTTTCATGAAGAAGTTCTTCATATTCCCACTCGCAAGGTTCATCATCCTACGGCTCAGACTAGCTTGTTTCCAGCCAAACCAGGACATCTTTTCCGCGCCGGAAGTGTGGTTTTCTTCTACCGCTTTATGTCGGTTGTGCAGTAATAATTCGTGAAGGTTAATACGTACCGGGCATACTTCTGTACAGTTGCCACACAGGGACGAAGCATAGCTCAGGTGCATATAGTCATCAACTCCTTTCAGGTGAGGGGTGATGACAGCGCCGATAGGTCCACTGTAGGTAGTGCCATAACTATGACCACCGATGTTTTTATAAACAGGGCAGGCATTCAGGCAGGAACCGCAACGTATGCAGTACAGGGCCTCTCTGGCGTCGGTATCTGCGAGTAGATTGGTACGGCCATTATCCATCAGGATCACATACATTTCTTCAGGACCATCTATTTCTCCTTCCTGGCGGGGACCGCTAAAGATAGAGTTGTACACGGTTACCTGCTGACCAGTACCATAGGTCGCCAGTAATGGCCAGAAGAGAGCCAGATCATTGATAGAAGGAATCATCTTTTCGATGCCCACCAGTACAATATGTGTTTTAGGAAAAGCAGTGCTCAGGCGGGCGTTTCCTTCATTTTCGGTAACAGCGATACCGCCGATATCAGCGATAATAAAGTTTGCACCGGTAATGCCGATTTCTGCGTCCAGGTATTTCTGACGCAGTTTTTCGCGGGCTACCATGGTGAGTTCCTGGGGAGTCAGGTTAGGAGGAGTGCCCAGTTTTTCTTCGAACAGACGGGCTACATCTTCCTTGCTTTTGTGCATGGCCGGCGTTACAATGTGGTAAGGGGGCTCCTCATCCAGCTGCTGAATGTATTCTCCCAGGTCAGTTTCTACACATTCAATATCATTTTGGGCCAGGAAGCTGTTCAGATGAACTTCTTCCGTTGCCATAGATTTACTCTTTACGATGCTTTTGCAATTCTTTGCTTTGCAGATGGCCAGGATCTCTTCCAGCACCTGGTCGGCATTTTCCGCCCAGATCACTTTTCCACCCCGACGGGTCAGATTGGATTCGAATTCTTCCAGATGTTTGTCCAGTTGCTCAATTGCTCTCCACTTAATATTCTTGGCGCGTTCACGGGCTGTCATCAGGTCGGAAAACTGATTCTTTCCGGCTTTTACTGCCGTATTATACTTGCCTATATTATAATTGATTGTCTGGCGATGACCGAGGTCGGTCGCTTTCTTTTCGCTCTTGTCCAGGAATGTGGAGGCATTCTGATGCATAAATTGTTAGAATTGCTGATTGCGAATGACAAAAGCCATACCGGTTTCCAGTATGGTGGTGTATTAGACAACTATTTGGTAAAGATAGGGAATTACCGATGGATAATACCATGGGCCGGCAGCGTTAATCTGCGCGGTATTTCTTGGTAGCTATTTTGTCAAGTACAGCATAGAATTCTTCCCCGTATTTGCGGATGATAGCTTCCTGGAGGAATCGATACACCGGCACTTTCAGGTTTTTACCATTCTTGCAGGCTGGTTTACAAATGTCCCAACGGTCGTAGTTGACCGCTTCAAAAGATTCATATTTCGTAACCCGGATAGGGTAAAGGTGGCAGGAGATAGGTTTCTTATAATCTACTACGCCATCTTTGTATGCCTTTTCTATACCACATCCTACCACACCATGTTCATCGATGCTGGCGTAGGCACAGATACCTCCTGCTACGATAGGGGTCACATACCCATATTCATCGTCAGTGGTATTGGTTCCTGTCTTTTCTATTTCGGCAATCCCTTCAGGGCGTAGGTAAGACTTAATTTTTGGATAGACCTTTTTCAGGATCTTTACTTCTTCTTTGTCCAGTGGCGCGCCACAGTCCCCGGCCACACAGCAGGCCCCTTTGCAGGCCCCCAGGTTGCACACGAACTTTTCTTCTACTATTTCGTCACTGATATATTTATCGTCTATGATGATCATTGGCTGGATAATGACCGCAAAATTACAACAATCCGGTTGCTTTTATATGGTTCGGTTCGGAGTCTAGCGCCACTTTAGTGTTTCTACCAGGTGAAGCATGTCTTGCTGCAGGAATTTGTGAACTGGAGCAAGTGAATCGGCATTCGGAGCGGCGTCGAAATAAAGTGCCCCGCGCAAGAAGTGTTTTACGGAATCTGTTACATAGAATTGTTTGGCAGAAGCCGCATTTCCCCCTACATCGTAAAAAAGACCATATATATGGTTGTCAGGATTGCCGATGCTCTTTTCTTCAATATATTCAGCCTTATAAGTATGCTTATAAGTCATCTTGAAGGCGTCGTTAACCAGTTTCTGGAAGTCATTTTCCCCTTTCCCAATCTCTTTGTAGCTCATGTATATTTTCCCATTCAGGGTAGGAAACTCTACATTTATCCAATAGGGGTTTTCTGTTTTCTCCCCGAAGAAGAGACTGTCTTTGACGATGTTAGCGTACACGGGATATTCGAATGTATAGGGATATCCGGGTTGGTCAAATACGCGATATTCCCTTTTGGGAAAGTTGATCTGGAAGTATCCCCTTGGTTTGGGAGTATAAGTTTGTTCACAGGCAGTATACAGCAACGGCAGTAATAACAGCATGAAACAGCCCTTCAGCCGGGCGGTAACAGTTGACAGGCTTCTTTTTCTCTTACAGTTCATTGCTTCTATGTTGTGATATTAGTCTTCTTCCACGTTTTGCCTTACGCTTACCTGTACTTTCTGAATGCGCATTTTGCTTTTTTCCAGTACGGTGAAGTCATAGTCCCCATAGGTGATCACGCTGTTTTCTTCCGGGAATTTGCCGGCCAGTTCAAGGATAAGTCCTCCGATGGAGTCACTTTCACCCTTTACAGCTTCGAAGGTATCCGGAGGAATGTTCATGATACGGCAAACGTCGTTGAGCATGGTTTTGCCCTCGAACACGTAGGTATAGTTGTCAACTTTTGAATAGTTGAATTCTTCTTCGTCAAATTCGTCTTTGATATCTCCGATCACTTCTTCTACGATGTCTTCAAGGGTCACGATACCGGAGGTACCACCAAATTCATCCACCACTACGGCAAAGTGCATTCTCCTGGTCTGGAACTCAGACAGCAGGTCTTCGATCAGTTTATGGCCGTGAACGAAGAATGGCTGGCGCATGACGGTGTGCCAGTCAAATGCTTTGCCTTTATCGAGATGTGGGAGGAGGTCTTTGGTATGAATAACGCCTACAATGTTGTCCAGATTGCCTTTGTAAACTGGCAGACGGGAATAGTGCAGGTCAGCTACGTGTTTAACTACTACATCAAAAGGGGCGTCGTATTCTACACCATGCACATCCAGGCGGGTATGCATAATTTGTTTTACGGTGATATTGCCAAACTTCAGGATACCTTTCAGGATGTTTTTTTCTTCCTGGGAGGCGGTGGGGTCCACGCTCATTTCGATGGCTTCGTCTATTTCCTGGTAGTTGACAGCGCCGCTACCTCTGTGGAAGAAGCGGGCTTCGATGCTTTCGCTCATGCTTACATAGAAGTCGCTTACAGGTTCGAGGGTAGCATGGACGATGCTTACAAACCAGGCGAAGTAGGTAGCAAAGCGAATATTGTTCTGGGCGGCCCATACTCTGGGGAGCACCTGGCCACAGAAGAGGAGAACAAAGATGATGATGGCGATACGTACCACAAAGGACACGACGGGCAGGGTTTGCAGGTCTTCCATCTGGGTGATGAGGTAGCTGGTCACCATGATAAATGCCAGGGAGAGGAGTATACCGGCTATCTGGAGGGATGCCAGCAGGGAGCGGGGCTTTTCCAGTAGTTTGGTAATAAGTTTTCCGCTGGTGTTTTGTCTGGTTTTAAGGGCATTCAGGTCCTTGTAGTTCAGGGAAAAGAAGGCTACTTCCGCGCCGGAGACAATGAAAGCCAGGAGTAAGAGTATGAAGATTACAAGCAGATAGATCACCACATTTGGTGTGGCAATTGGTGCCGAGGCTTGCAACAGGGTGAATTTACCAGAAATAATGCTTGCCGGATAGGTGTACAAGTTGTTCAACTTTTCGTTAAAGAATTAGAAAACCAGCAATACACTGCAAAGCAGGTTCCAAAAAAATGGGAAAGAAATTCAGGTCTTAAATTGAATTGCTTTCCCTATATGCAAATATAAGTAATACCCCATTACGGGATTATCAAGCAAAAAAGAATTAATATTTTTTAATTGGATACTTTAAAAGGGCAGATCGTCAGCTGCGTCACTAATTTGGGGGGGTATGTCCATATTGGGGAAATTGTCACCGGAAGTGCTGCCTGTATTACTATGGTGGATGGCATGTTCTGTATTATTAAGATCCATGCGTTTATCCAGCATAACAAGGTTATCTCCTACAACTTCGGTAGCAAATTTTTTATTGCCTTCTTTATCTTCCCAGCTACGGGTGCGCAGGCGTCCTTCTATGTAAACCAGGCTGCCTTTGTGCAGATACTTCTGCGCCAGTTCTGCCAGTCCACGCCATAAAACTACCGTGTGCCATTCTGTTTGGGAGATCAGTTTTCCGGCTCTGTCCTTAAATGTCTCTGTGGTAGCCAGAGAAAATTTAGCTACTGCTATATTGCCTTCCAAAAACTGTACATCCGGATCTCTACCCAAGTTGCCAATCAGGATTACTTTATTAACACCTCTCATTGTTGCAGGTTTTAATCTATTGATTTAACGATGGAAATATAATGTTTCTTTAAATAAACAACCTTCTTAAAGTTAACATTTTTTTCAAATCGACGTGAAAAAAATGCTGACTACTTTTAGCTTCAAATACCTTGCCGCAGCAAGTTGAGCGCAATTTACCGGCAGTCAGTTTTAGTATTGGAACAGGCTTAATTCCCCCCGTTTCAGGAAGTCTGTAATCGTTTTGGGGAATGCATACCTATCCAGTTGATCCTTAGGAACTGCCGTATAGCCGGGCATTTCAGGCCTCTTTGCAGCCGATAGCAGGATGAACTGGCTATGAATGGTTTGATGAGTAAGCTGTTGTTTGAACGAGGCGGACACTGCATCTATGTTATAACGTATATCACCCACTTTTTCTTTGAAGGCAGGCAGTTTTTTTAGTGCTGTTATATCGGCAGGGGCTGTGGTCTCGATGAGGACAAACTCATGTAGGTTTTGCCAGATATCATTTTCCGTGCGCTTCCGGATATAAAGATCGTCTTTGTGTTTTACAATCAGGTAGTTAAAGTACCGTTTTTTGATCACGAGTTTCTTTGCCTTTACGGGTAGTACGCCGACAAGGTTCAGGTGCAGGGCTTTACACTTCTTAGCCAGGGGGCATATTTTGCATGCTGGCTGTTGAGGTTTGCATACCACCGCGCCGAAGTCCATAATACTCTGGTTATAAATGGCTGATTCTCCGTGGGGGAGTAGTTCAGCTGCCAGGGTGGCGAACTGTTTTTTGCCTGCCGTGCTATCGATAGGAGTATCGATGTCAAAGAAGCGGGAGAGCACTCTGAATACGTTGCCATCCAGCACAGCATGTGGAAGGTTGAACGCAAATGAGGCAATGGCTGCGGAGGTATAAGGGCCGATACCTTTAAGAGACTGGATAGCTTCG
>Ga0182005_1000042_pt1 | contig 146854 bp, 122 predicted proteins | sample Sormic07211103_1_FD_123021 | JGI IMG/M metagenome (GOLD analysis project Ga0182005, IMG submission 123021) | Rhizosphere microbial communities from Sorghum bicolor, Mead, Nebraska, USA - 072115-103_1 MetaG | ecosystem: Host-associated > Plants > Roots > Rhizosphere | place: USA: Nebraska... | reverse complement strand
CCGCAGTGCGGCCCAGTGGTACAGACCGCCGGCCGATGTTGGGAATGCACCCTGAAATGCCTTCACTGGGGTTATTCAACGGCCTGGGAACCAAGGGATCCAGCCTGGCACCTGCCATGGCAGCCCAAATGACGGCTCATTTGCTGCGTAATGCCCCACTGTGGCAGGAAACCGATATAAAACGGTTTTTTAACAGGTATAAAGGTTAAAAATGCTGGCGGCAAACGTTATCTTTGCCGACCTACCCGGAAAACTGCCGGGTCGGTTGAAAAGATATTTTAAGAGCAACACATAAGGTATAGTATATGTACAGAACGCACACCTGTGGTGAGTTACGACTGGAAAACATTGGTAAACCCGTAACCCTGGCCGGTTGGGTACAGACAGTCCGGAAATTCGGAAGCATTACTTTCGTGGATCTGCGTGACCGCTATGGTATCACGCAATTGTTGTTTGGCGAAGCCCTCAATCCATTACTGGACGAACAGCCCCTGGGCCGCGAGTTCGTTTTGCAGGTAGAAGGTATCGTCACTGAGCGTTCTAGTAAAAATAAAAATATTCCTACCGGTGACATTGAAATCACCGTAGGCAAATTTACCATCCTCAACAAGGCACAAACGCCTCCTTTCACCATCCAGGATGATACTGATGGTGGAGACGAGCTGCGTATGAAATATCGCTTCCTCGATTTGCGCAGAAACATCGTTCGTCAGAACCTTGAGCTGCGTTATCGTGTTAATAGGGCAGCACGTAATTTCCTGGACAGCAGGGGCTTCATGGATATTGAAACACCTTTTCTGATCAATTCCACACCTGAGGGCGCCCGCGACTTCGTGGTACCAAGCCGTATGAACCCTAATCAGTTCTACGCCCTGCCTCAGTCACCACAAACCTTCAAGCAACTGCTTATGGTAAGTGGCTATGATAAATATTACCAGATCGTAAAGTGTTTCAGAGATGAGGATCTCCGTGCAGACCGTCAGCCGGAATTCTCCCAGATTGACTGCGAAATGAGCTTCGTAGAACAGGAAGATATCCTGAACAACTTTGAAGATATGCTGAAATACATCTTCAAAGAGATCAAGGGAATTGAGATTAAGGAAGCATTCCCCCGTATGACCTACGACCATGCGATGGAATTCTATGGTAATGACAAGCCGGACATCCGTTTCGAAATGAAACTGGTGAACATGAACGATACCGTTAAAGGCAACGGCTTCAAAGTATTTGACGAAGCTGAGCTGGTAATAGCGATCTGTGCTAAAGGCTGTGCTGAATACACCCGTAAGCAACTGGATGAGTTGACAGAATGGGTAAAGCGTCCACAAATTGGAATGACCGGACTGATCTACGCGCGTTATGGTGCAGACGGTTCCATCAAGAGTTCTGTGGATAAATTCTTCGACGAAAGCAAGCTGAAGGTTTGGGCTGAGAAAACCGGTGCACAACCGGGAGACCTGATCCTGGTGCTCGCTGGCAAGGAAGAGCGTACCCGTAAGGCCATGAGCGAACTCCGCCTGGAAATGGGGGAACGCCTGGGTCTGCGTAATAAAGATGTATATGCACCGTTATGGGTAGTAGACTTTCCTCTCTTTGAATATGATGAGGAAGATAAGCGCTGGGTAGCCAAGCACCATCCGTTTACCTCTCCAAAACCAGAACAGATCAGCTGGATGAGCGATTTGTCCAAATATGGTGATATCAAGGCCAATGCCTATGATATCGTGCTGAACGGTACTGAAATTGGTGGTGGCTCTATCCGTATCTTCCAGCGTGACCTGCAGGAAAAGATGTTTGCTGCCCTGGGTATGGATGAAGAAGAATATAATCACAAGTTCGGCTTCCTGCTGGGAGCTTTCGAATATGGCGCACCTCCACATGGTGGTATGGCATGGGGCTTTGACAGGCTTTGTGCATTACTGGGTGGTAGTGAGAGCATTCGTGACTTTATTGCCTTCCCGAAGAACAATTCCGGACGCGATGTAATGCTGGATGCCCCTGGTGCAATCGACCAGAAACAACTGGACGAGTTGCATATTGCCCTAAAGTAATGGCATGGTATTTGCCAATGGCACCATGCATTTAAACAACTGAAATCCCCCTTGATACTGTGAAAATGCGGTTTCAAGGGGGATTTCCGCAAACTAACGGAGGCACAATATTTACTGAATCCCAAAGACTTATGTGAATATGGCCCCTCATTCCTACAAGATTTTAACATTTAATAATCACATTGTAAAAACTTTTAAACTATATTGCCGGTAAGAAGGAATGTTTCTGGCGCCTGATAAGGATGAGATTGAGAAAACATACATTATTCAGTACAAGAAAAATTACTGCCATGACATTGAACAAGATGTTCAGCAGAGGTTGGTTTTGTGCGGTGCTATGCGTGATCTTACTGTTTGGCAACAGTGCGTATTCCCAAAGCAAGAACCGTTATGTAACCAAGTACAAAGAGACGGCGATTGCACTTATGAATGAGACCGGTATCCCTGCCAGCGTGATTTTAGGGATTGCGATGTTGGAATCAGGTATGGGAACCAGTAAAAATGCCCGTTTGCTGCACAATCACTTCGGTATTGTGGGTAGTAACAAGCTTCATAAGAAGAAAGGAGTGACCTATAGGTCCCGGTACAGGGAGTTTGCATCCGACGATGCTTCTTTCCAGTATTTTGCCAAAATGGTCATGAAGAAGAAGTATTACTCCAAAATGAAGGGGGATGCAAAGTATAAAGACTGGCTGAAGCACATGAATAACAGTGGATATTCTGCTGCAGGCCATGAATGGGAGCGGAGAGTAAGTGGAATGATCAGCAGGTATAAGCTCTACAAACTGGATGAACAGATGGCTTATACCAAGCAATAACTATAAAACATTTTAGTACATCAGTTTCAGTTTAACCGGCCTGTTGCAGACCTCTGCCAAAGGAAATAAATAAAACTGATAGACTAACAAAAACATATAACTAAACGCATCTGCCACAGGTAGATGCGTTTAGTTATGTTAAGGAATAGCGCTATCTTTAGTAGATTTTGAGACCAATCCAATAATCAGAGTAATTCATGTCTGGCAAAAACAAATCTGCCTATCCTTTTTACATCATTACGGGGGCTTTAGTGTGTCTGGTGGCTTTATCCCAGTTCGATAACATTGTAACTTACGCAGGTTTCAAAACCCGCCCGCTGGATATGCTGGCGGATCTGCGCCCTGATTCCCTGAGAAAGCAACAGGAGGACGATACCCCGGTGGACAGTTCCATGATTCCCCAGATCCCCGACGAAGATGCTACAGAAACAGCTGCTGACCAGGCTGCTGATTCATCCCTCGCCAATGCACTGGCAGAAGTGCCCGATCCTGATAAACATCTTGATTTTACTGATTATAAGGGTATTATAAGCTATAACCTGCCGCCAACTGCCGATACGGCAGCTGCCGGACTCCAGCATTTCCTGGATGCACTGGCGCAGTTGAAACAGGGAAAGCGTAAGAAAGTACGTATTGCCTACTTTGGCGACTCCATGATAGAAGGTGACCTGCTCACAGAAGACCTGCGCGATAGCCTGCAAAAGGCATTCGGCGGCAGTGGCGTAGGTTTCGTACCCATTACTTCGGTAGTGGCGGGTTTCAGAACCACCATTACCCATACTTTTTCCAAGGACTGGAAAGATTATAGTTACAAGCAACAGCCTCCTGCCGATATCAAGCTCGGTATTTCCGGCCACACTTTTATACCCGGCAGCGGCAGTTATGTACGCTATACCCCGGTACATAAGAAACGACTGGACAAATTTGAGCATATGACCCTGTTCTATGGTCCTGCCGGCAATGCAAATATTACCATCAACGATAAGGCATATACCCTGAAGGAGCAGAATACGGTGAACCGTTTTGTATGGTCTCCTGACCCTACGCAGAATAATGTGACGATCAAGTGGGCAGGCGGGAGTACAACGCCTTTTTATGGCGTGTCTTTTGAAGGCGATAGTGGTGTGTATGTAGACAACTTTTCATTCCGCGGTATCAGCGGTATTGAATTAGGTAAGTTGTCAAAGACGCTGGTACAGGAGATGCAGAATGAACATCCTTACGACCTTGTGATCCTCCAGTATGGCGCTAATATATTGTTCAAACCGAAGTTGACTGACTACAGCTGGTACGCAAAACCGATGAAGAAGGTAATTGATTCTTTGAGAAGGGATATGCCTGGTACTTCATTCCTGGTGGTGAGTACAGCTGATAAATCATATAAAAATGGTGGTGACTGGGTGACTGCGCCGGGTGTAATGGCACTACTCAAAGATCAGCATGAGCTGGCTAAGCAGCATGGTACTGCTTACTGGAACCTGTATGCTGCAATGGGTGGTGAAGGTACTATGGCAAAGTGGGTAGATGGTGATCCGGTGTTAGCCCAGAAAGACCATACGCATTTTAACAGACAGGGGGCAGCCAAAGTAGCGGCGCTGCTGTATAAAGCTATGATGGATGAATTTAAGCAGTTGGAAATTCAATAAAACAACCTTCTTTGCAGGAATACTCACGTTAACTGTCAGCCTGGCTTCTGGTCAGGCGAACCGTATTGCACAGGATTCCGCACTTTTTAAGTTCTTTGCTTCGCTGGACAGGTCTGATAGTATGGTCGTTTCCATACTGCACCTGGGAGATTCTCATGTGCAGGCTGGTTTTTTCCCTGAGGCAACGGCCTCCCTGCTACAGCGGGATTTTGGAGACGCCGGCAGAGGATGGGTATTTCCCTGGAACCTGGCCAACACCAATGGTCCCAGCGATTATCGCTGGAATAGTACGGCAAGATGGTCTGCTGACCGCATTATAGATAAGTATAAACCTGCTGTATTAGGACCAGGGGCGATCGTGATCAGCTCTACACAGTCTTCACCGGCACTGGCTTACAACAGGAGAGAAGATAGTCCTGAAAATGATATCAGCCAGGCGGAGCTCTTTTACGATGCAGGTCCTGAAGAAGCAACTGTCATCTCACCGGGTGCCGATATCAATATCTTTGGTCCTCCCTTCAGGAATGGTAGTTCTACCGTGAAAGCCGCCACCCTGAACTTTGAGACACCGGTACAGAACTTCCAGGTTCGCTGGGATGATAAAGGCAGTCAGCCATTTCATTTTTATGGCGCCCTGTTGTTCAACGGCAAGCCGGGTGTACAATACAACTCAGTAGGTATCAATGGTGCCATGTACAGCCAGTACAACGACGCGAACAATACCCTGGTGGCAGAGATGGATGTAATGAAGCCCCAGCTGGTGATCATTTCATTGGGTACAAATGAGGCTTTTGGTACACTGAATGCTTCCAGCTTCAGAGACCAGATCGATAGCACGGTAGCAGTGATACGCCGGTATCAGCCGGGAACGAGTATCCTGCTGACGACACCACCGGAATGTAAGAAGGTGAGCAGGCGTGCGTTTAAGAAGAAAGTAGGGAAAAAATATAAAACCTTTTATAAAATCTCCTATTACCCGAATCCTTACATCGCTGTCGTGACCCAACAGATCATGAGTTACTGCAAAGAGAAAGGAATCGCCTGCTGGAACTTTAATGCGGAGAACAGGTTCAGGGAATCTGAATTCGCAGGCGGGTGGTCGCCGGACCATATTCACTTCAATGTACGTGGATACCAGTTGCAGGGAAGATTACTGTACGAAGCATTGCATCAGAGTTATTTAAAGTATAAAAAGTACGCTACCGCACACTACAACGTGAATGAAGATGACCTTAGAGCTGAATAAAATCATTAGTCTACTGACGTATAACAAGGAAAATCCTATCCTGTTCAACAGTGCCTTTTTCATGTACTACTTTGCAGTGTTCCTGCTGTTTTACCTGGCTGCCAGCCAGAACAAACGGGCCAGGGTAGCTGTTTACACTGTGTTCTCCCTGTATTTCTTCTACATGGCCTGCGGGATGTATGTAGGATTGGTATTGTTGTCTGCCGTGGTGGATTTTAATCTATCCAGGTGGATCTACAAATCAGAGAAACCGGGATTCAGAAAGCGATTGCTCATATTGAGTATCGTATTGAACCTTGGGCTGCTGTTCTATTTTAAGTACACTGACTTCTTTATCGGGATGATCAATGACCTGCAGCTGGGACATATTCATCCATTGAAGTTGCTGTTGCCAATCGGTATTTCTTTCTATACATTCGAGAACCTGAGTTATACAGTGGATGTGTATAAGAGAGAGTTTAAGCCGGTGGATGAATTCATGGACTACCTGTTCTTCCTGTCTTTCTTCCCTAAACTGATGATGGGGCCGATTGTGAGGGCGGCAGATTTTATTCCGCAGATAGAAAAGCCATATGTGCTGGATAGAGAAGATATTGGAAAAGGGATGTATCTCATTGTGAGTGGCTTGTTCAAGAAGGTGGTGATTTCGGATTTTATTAACCAGAACTTTGTTCAGTATATTTTTGATGATCCGTCCAAGCATACGGGTTTAGAGTGTTTGTTAGGGGTGTATGGGTATGCGCTGATCATTTATTGTGACTTTTCAGGTTATTCAGATATGGCGTTGGGTATTGCCCGCTGGACCGGGTTTAAGATTCCGCCGAATTTTGATTCCCCTTATCAGAGTAGTAGTATTACGGAGTTCTGGCGCAGGTGGCATATTTCGTTGTCCAGCTGGCTGAGGGATTACCTGTACATTCCTTTGGGGGGTAATCGTAAGGGGAAGGTGAGACAGTATGTGAACCTGGCGCTGACGATGTTGATTGGTGGGTTTTGGCATGGAGCGAGCTGGAATTTTATATTCTGGGGAGGTATGCATGGAACGGCGCTGGCGGTAGATAAGGTGAGGTTAGACTATTTGAAGAAGAAAGGTGGTGGGCCTTCCGGTTTTTGGGGCGGTTTGCTGAAGGTGCTGGGGGTGATCGTGACGTTCAATTTTGTCTGTTTCTGTTGGGTGTTTTTTAAGGCGTCGACTTTTGCAGACGCATGGTCATTGTTGCACCAGGTGGCGTTTGATTTTCAACCGGAAGTGTGGTTGGAGTTGTATAATGGGTATACAGCGGTGTTCTGGGTGATGTTGCTGGGTTTTGTGCTGCATTTCTTCCCAAAGAAGATGGAGCTGGGAGCGGAGAATCTGCTGGGGAAAGTGCCGGTAGTGGGGAATGTGGTGATCATGGTTGTGTTTATCTGGTTGCTGGCGCAGGTGAAGAGCTCGCAGACAATGTTGCCGATATATTTACAATTCTAAAATACCTGTAAAAGGCCGCCACATGGCGGCCTTTTTGTTTTTTAAATTATTGTTAACTTTTTTCTTTTCTTTGCCGCAAATTTCTTCCTGAATGCGGCTTAAGTTCCTGCCGATTGTCGGTGTGTTTCTTCTCCTTTCCTCTCTGGCAAAGGCTCAATTCCTCATGGACATGATCGATACCACCACTGAACTTGGCAAAGGTATGATCTCCTTATATCATAAGTACGACGCCGTGCGGTTCAGCGGCTATATCCAGCCTCAATTCCAATACGCGCAGGCGAAGGGGATTGAATCGTATGCAGGGGGCAACTTTGCGGACCATGTAAACAACCGTTTTATGCTGCGCCGTGGCCGTTTTCGCCTTGATTACCAGCATTATAACAAGGACAATATGCCGGTCGTTCAGTTCGCTTTCCAGTTTGATGGAACCGAGAAAGGTGTTTTCATCAGGGATTTCTTTGGCCGCCTGTTTGAAAACCGCTGGGATGTATTTTCTATCACCACAGGTATGTTTGCCCGTCCATTCGGGTTTGAAATCAACCTGTCTTCCAGTGATCGTGAGACACCTGAACGTGGTCGCATGACCCAGATTCTGATGAAAACAGAAAGAGACCTGGGTGCGATGGTCACTTTTGAGCCCCGCCGGGCAAATCATCCGCTCCGTTTTTTACGCCTGGACGCGGGATTTTTTAACGGGCAGGGTCTTGCCGCCTCCGCTGATTTTGACAGCCACAAGGACCTGATCGCCCGTCTTTCCATCAAACCGCAGCGATTGAATGCTGCAAACTGGCGCTTGTCTGGCAGTATTTCATGCCTGTATGGAGGGATGGAACAATTCACAAACAATATTTACAGGATAAATGGTGCGGGTGATTTCAAAGTGGATTCATCTGTGAGTAATATCGGCAGGATTGCGCCCCGTCATTATTACGGGGCAGATGTACAGCTGAAGATTCCGAATGGTGGTAAGAGGGGGTATACTGAGCTGAGGGGTGAATACATTCGTGGAGTACAAACGGCTACTGCCGGCACTACGGAAACGCCGGCTGCCATTCCTATGAATGGTACGCTGAATGCGCCTTTGTATATCCGTAATTTTGATGGTGCTTACTTCTACTTTTTGCAGAACCTGGGGAATCCACAGGATCTGCTGGTATTGAAATATGACTGGTATGATCCTAACCGGGATGTAAAAGGAACGCAGATTGGTAATCCGGATGCAGGGCTATCAAAAGCAGATATCCGGTATAATACATTTGGTGCGGGGTATGTACATTACTTTAATGCGAATACTAAGCTGATGTTGTTTTATGACTGGGTGAAGAATGAGGCAACGTCGTTGGATGGGTATACTGCCGATGTAAAGGACAATGTGTTTACATGCAGAATGCAATACAGGTTCTAGCATTATCCGGCCGTAGACCTTTATACAAACAAAAAAAGCTTTTGCCGGGGCGAAAGCTTTTTTGTTTGATTGTATGATTAGTCGTGTACTACTCTCCTGATTCTAATGTAAACCCAAACGTACTTCCGATTTCCGGCTTACTCCGTATGTTGATCGTTTGTCCATGGGCCTCAATAATATGCTTCACAATGGCCAACCCTAAGCCTGTACCGCCAATATCTCTGGAACGTGCTCTATCCGTACGGTAGAAACGCTCAAATACACGTGGCAGGTGCTCTTCAGCAATACCGATACCATCATCAGAAATCTCCACCAGCACGCGCTTATCATCCATAATATAGATGCTGGCTACAGTATGGCCATCTGTACGACCGTATTTGATGGAGTTGTCAATCAGGTTAATCAATACCTGTCTCACCTTTTCCTTATCTGCCATTACATGTATCGGGGCTTCACAACCCTTCTTCACGTTGAACTTGATGCCTTTGGTATTTGCTTTCAGTGACAGGGTGTCAAATACATCCTTGATCAGGTCCTGGATCACAAAGTTCTCCGCATTGATGGTCATCTCTCCACTCTCCAGTTTAGAAATTTCATCCAGGTCATCAATCAGGCGGCAAAGGCGTTCGATATTTTTGGTAGAATTCTTCAGGAACAGCTTATTTACCTTAGGATCATCCATCGCACCATCCAGCAGGGTGTGAATGTACCCCTGTACAGCAAAGATGGGGGTCTTTAATTCATGGCTCAGGTTCAGGAGGAACTCTTTCCGATATGCCTCGTTTCTACGCAGGCTATCCAGTTCTTCCTTCTTTTGACTGGCCCACTTCTCCACATCTTCACTTACTTCTTCGATCGTCTTCAGGGGGAGGATGTTTTTGTTAAAAAACTCTTCTCTTTTGGACGCTTTGGTCTGGTAAATGAATTTATAAATCAGCTTGATCTTCCGATAAATAAAGTTCTGTAAGGTATACAGATACAGGTAGTAAGACGTGAGGAAGGTCAGAACAAACGCTGTGGCGATGATCTTCCAGTCGCTATCTATTAAAACAGTCCCCAACGTAATGACCGTTGCGAGAATTAGTGCAGTAAAACCCGCCAGTTTTTGCGGGGAAAGGTTTTTGGCTTTGAACATACTCCACAATGAGTAATGATTGTAATACCGGGAAATTAACCCATTTTTTTCACTTGCCATACAAAGGAATTCCTCCGGAAAGTTGTTGTAACCTTTGATTACAACAGCTTTCCGGCCAGGTTAGGCCTTGGGCCTTTATCAACACGATAAAACTGACTATTACATTTCGAATTTGTATCCAACGCCTTTTACGGTAGTAATGAGATCGATACCAATTTTCTGGCGGATCTTACGGATATGTACATCGATGGTACGGTCGCCTACGATGACTTCTGTACCCCATACCTGATTGAGGATCTCATTGCGAAGGAAAACGCGGCCGGGTTTGGAAGCCAGCAGTTGCAATAACTCAAATTCTTTCTTAGCCAGGATGATTTCCTGTCCTTTATAGGTCACTGTAAATTTTTCTCTGTCGATGATAAGATCGCCCAGATGTACCTGCATTTCTTCGGTCTTGTGCAGACGGCGGAACAATGCGTTGATACGGCTTACGAGCAGCTTTGGTTTAATGGGTTTTGCAATATAATCGTCAGCACCCATGTTGAGTCCATCTACCTCCGATTTCTCATCGTTGAGTGCAGTCAGGAAGAGCACCATGGTGTCTTTAAATTCAGGAATCTTTCTGATCTCGCGACAAGTGTCGATACCGTTTTTATTCGGCATCATTATGTCCAGCATGATCAGGTCCGGACGGAACACTTTTGCTTTCTGGATCGCCTCAATACCGTCTTTGGCAGTTACTGTATCATACCCGGCAGACTTGAGATTATAACTGATAATCTCAAGGATATCGAGCTCATCATCCACCACTAAGATCTTGCCTGCTACCGCTTGTTCCATCATATAGTTTGACATTTTTTAGACGGCACAAAATTATATCGCCGGCCCCGCTATTAATGAAAAGTTAATATTATCTAATTGTTAATTCGGACGTATAGCTTAACCATAGCTGGAATACGGGAAAATTAAGACATATGAATTTACGTCATTTTCAGCTGCTTCGAACAGCGACCTATTCAGTTTTCTTATGATTGGCGGTACCTTCCCTGTGGTTGCCATTTCCTTCTCCTCCGAGCTTTTTGATGGCCTGCGACATCTCAGAAAGCATTTCTATCTGGGTTTGCTGCATTTCCATCATGTCCTGTTGCTGATGAATGATGAGGTGATCGATCTTTTCGTGCAGGATCCTGACTTCCAGTTCAGACTTCAGGTTGATCATATAATCATTTTTTGCCCTGATCCTGTCCTTTTCTTCCTGTCTGTTCTGGCTCATCATGATCACGGGCGCCTGTAACGCAGCCAGGCAGGAGAGGATGAGATTGAGCAGGATGAAAGGGAAGGGATCAAAGGTTTTGTTTGCCAGCCAGAAGACGTTGGCAAACATCCAGAGGAGTATGAAGCCAAAGAAGGAGAGAATGAAGGTCCAGCTACCACCAAAATCGGCGATTTTATCGGCTAACCGCTGACCAAAGGTGAGGTTTGCGGTATCGCCGTCATCCAGTTTGTCGGTCAGGGTTTCATTGTCCCGGAGCTTTTCCATGACAGTTTTCTCCATTTCGGTGAGTTCCCCAATTTCTTTGACAAAAAGGTGCTCGAAATAGTGCTGTCTGTATTTGTTTAGTTCAGAGAGCGAAATCTTTGATTTACTGCCAAGATTTGGATGATCCTTGCGAATCAGGTCCATAACGGTTTTACGAACATGGCGGCAGTTGATCTTTTCGCTGGCAGGAAACTCTTCGCCTGAAAGATCGCTGATGAAGTTTTGCATAATAAAAAGAGCGGATTTCCAGGATTGAAGGTACTGCATTTTTCCTCCCCAAAAATCACTCATGGGGCGGCATGGGATAGCGGTCAACTGGAATAAATTCAGGGCGAAACACCCCATGATCCCATATTGTAGGAAATTGGTAGTAAATTTGCTGTACTAGCCATATTAAGCATAGTTGTATTAATGAAAAAAATTATAATAGTCCTGTTAATGATTGCCTTTCAAGGTAGTCTGGTTCAAGCACAAAGCACTCAGAAGATAGACATCCCTATCGGACGTATCGGATTCCATGATAATATCGACAAGGAACAGGCAGCAGCACTAAAATTTGATGGTAAAGCAGATGACCTGGTAAAGGTGTCGGACGATCAGACGATCAACCTCCAGGTGACTAATGCCCTTATTAAGCAGGTGGATGACATGCAAGCCCAGATAGAGCTGGATTCTTCGCTCGATCACCGACTGAAGATCAAGTACCTGTCAGGGCTATATGTGATGCTGCACGATTATAATGTGAAACGAGCTTACCATAAAATTCAGGCTGAAGAGGCCCCTGTGATGGTAGAGGCTTACAAAGACATGATGGCGGCTGATATCAAAGGCCAGACAATCAAACCTTACCTGCAAAACCTCTCCTTCGATGCAGGTGAGAAAATGATCGAGGTGTTCAAAGACAATCCTGGCTATAAAGATGCGAGAGAGGTGCTCTTTGCAAAATATGCTTTCAATCACCTGGAGACTGTGATGACAGAGATCTCCGGTTACCTGGAATATCCTGTTACAGACTCCGTGATAGCTGCGGTAGCCCGCAAATATCCTAACCAGGTACTGACATTTGCTACCTCGTATACACCGGTAGCGGCCAGCATCAGAAAGAATCCGGATCCGATTGTACAGCAGATCGTTGCCATTGGCAAAACCGGTCAGCCTACACTGATCCTGCCTTTCATTGACGAACTGATGGCGGGTACGACTACTGTCGATAAGCTCTCTACAATAGTGAGCAACGAAGACCTTTACTTCAAACAACTGGTGAAAAGTGCCATCGCACTGCAACACCGTCGTAATAACGGGGAACATGTACTGGGGCTGAAGGCCATGATGGAGAACCTGCAAGCCAAGTCGCTCCGCTACATCCGCGAAGTGGATGACCTGCATGAAGAGCCTGCCAATGTGCGTTTTGCCATCGTTAAAAACTTTACACCTGAAGAACTGTATTACCTGATTGTAAATGGTCAGGAAGAATTATATACTTCCAGCTATACCAACCATAATAACGCAGGCCTGTACGACCAGATGATGGCTCGTATGAAACCAGCCCGTGGGGATAGTTTGCTGATGTTGGTAGAATTTGACCGTTTCAAGAAGTTCATCGCTATGGCGGCGGGTTACAATACCCTGGACGACTTCCTGAAGTCTATGGATCCGGCAAATGCCAACTACCTGATGAAGAAATATGTGAGCAGCCTGGAGAAAACAGAGGACCTGGAAGATGCGGTGGATGTGGCGAACTCCTTTGGTAGTATCAGAGATCCTAAGCTGCTGACTTTTCTGCGTGAAGAGGTGGCTAAGAACTATGCTTACCTGTCAAAGAAGAAGGATAGAAGAGGTACGGTGATCTATGAACTGCTGGGCAGCCTGTTTGATACAGAAACAGAGAAGACCAGTGATTCTTCTAAAGCCACTGAAATGGCGACTAAGCTGAAACTGCCTCCGATCAATTATGTGACTTATAGCAGCCTGCTCAATGATAGCGGCAGGATTATTCAGCAGGTATTCTTCTATGGAGATAAAGATGGTCATGATTCTTATGTGAGCTTTATGGGGAACTTCCCGTCCAGTGAGTGGAGAGTGACGAAGAACAAGTACTGGACCGTCATTACGTCTATTAAAGGAAAGCCGATTACCATTTATGCGAATCTGCCGATAGAGGAGCCGGGTGATAAGGAAGCGATCGAGAAACTGAGTGAGTACCTGGATGAGAATGATATACATCCAACGGTGTTTATTCATAGGGGACATAGTTATCACGTGAATACGACACTGGATAACTTGCAGGCGACAGCTAAAATAGTGGTGTTAGGGTCTTGCGGAGGTTATCATAATCTGGCGATTGTGCTGGAGAAGTCACCGGAGGCGCATATTATTTCGTCTAAGCAAGTGGGGACAAGGTTTGTGAATGAGCCGATTATCAGGCAGCTGGATGAGACGCTGAGAGTAGGCAGGAATGTAGATTGGGTGGAAATGTGGAGTGTGTTGGGTAAGAAGTTTGCAGGAGATGCGAGAAATAAGGAGTTGTTCAGTGACTATGTGCCGCCGCATAAAAACCTGGGCGCCATCTTCATCAAGGCTTATAAGCAGATAATTAAAGACGAGAAATTATAAAAGATTAAATAATAGCCAGCAAAAAGCTCCTGCCTCAGGCAGGAGCTTTTTTGTTGACATGGGTCAGATATATTATTGGGTAAAAAGCTGTAGGTTTGCTTACTGTAAAGCGATATTAGCGTGGAAAAATCAGCGGAAAAGAAGAAAGTATTTGATGTCAGTCTATTAAGGCGCATATTCAGTTTTACAGTTCCTTACAGACGTTCCTTTGTTATATCAATGGTATTGACAGTTTTACTGGCAATAATTTCGCCCATGCGACCTTATCTGATCCAGCTGACTGTCGATAAATACATTGCTAATCAGATGATGCAAATGTTAATCTACATCTCCATCATCCAGGTCGGGTTACTGCTGTTAGAAACTGTTTTTCGATTCTACTTCTCGTACCTGACCAACTGGCTGGGGCAATCGGTCGTAAAAGATATGCGTGTAGCAGTTTACAAAAAGATCGTACATCTCAACCTCGCCTTCTTCGACAAAACCCCTATCGGTACCCTGACCACCCGCACTATCAACGATATCGAAGCTATCAACGACGTATTTTCCGAAGGACTTATTTCTATCATTGCAGATATGCTCATGATCGTAGCGATCCTGGGAGTAATGTTCTACGAAGATTGGCGCCTTACATTGATCAGCCTGTCTCCATTTCCCATCCTGATCATTGCAACATATATCTTCAAGGAAAGTGTGAATAAGTCATTTTTCAGGGTGCGTAATGCGGTAGCTGCACTTAATGCATATGTACAGGAGCATCTGACAGGTATTGTAATCGTACAGGCATTCTCTGCAGAGAAAAGGGAGTTCGCACGTTTTAAACAAATCAATAAAGAACACAGGCAGGCAAACGTAGATGCGATTTTCGCTTACTCTGTTTTCTTCCCGGTGGTGGAAATCATTCTGGCTATCTCACTTGGCTTAATGGTTTGGTGGGGGGCCAATAAGGTCCTGAATTACGAAGTGACGCAAGGGGTGATGATTGCATTTATCATGTACCTGAATATGCTGTTCCGCCCACTCCGTATGCTGGCCGATAAGTTCAATACCCTGCAAATGGGGATGGTGGCCAGTGAGCGTGTGTTCAAGATCATGGATAGTGACGACTACATATCGGATAATGGTCAGGAGAGTGCAGCGAAAATGAAGGGAGCTATTACATTCGATCACGTCTATTTTGCTTATAAGGATAAGGAATATGTACTGAAGGATATCAACTTCCACGCAGCACCTGGTGAGACTATTGCGATAGTGGGGCATACAGGTTCCGGAAAGACGACCATCATCAGTATATTGAACAGGCTGTACGAGATTCAGCAGGGTAGCATCCGCATAGATGGAAAAGACATTCAGGAGTACACCTTGCAGTCCTTGCGTAGCAAGATTGGGGTAGTGCTGCAGGATGTATTTCTCTTTGCAGGTTCTATTTATGAAAACATTACGCTTCGTAACCCCGAAATTACAAGGGAAGAGGTAGAACAGGCTGCCCGTCTCATCGGTATGCATGAGTTCATTATGCAGTTGCCGGGCGGCTATGATTATCAGGTGATGGAAAGGGGAAGTACCCTTTCGCTGGGACAACGTCAGCTGATATCATTTGTAAGAGCTTTATTATATGACCCTGCTATTCTGATCCTGGACGAGGCGACGTCTTCAGTAGATACAGCGTCTGAAATGTTGATCCAGCAAGCTATTGACAAGTTGATAGCAGACCGGACTTCTATTGTGATTGCACATCGTTTGTCTACCATCAGCAAGGCTGATAAGATCATTGTGCTGGACAAGGGAGTCGTAAAGGAAATGGGGTCGCATGAGGAGTTGTTGAAGCTGGAAGGGTTTTATTTTAAGTTACATAGTATGCAGTTTAAACAACCGGATACTATTTAAAAGCATTTATTATTTTGACTGACCATCGGGTCATTTGTATAACCCGTGGAAAACAGCTGTTATAGTGGTTTTTCGAAATAGCAGATGCCTGCGACTGGCTTAAAATGAATAAAGATCTGACCCCGTTTTTTTGTTATTTTTAGTATATCAAAAACTCCCCTACCTATTTATGAGAAGAAGTACTATGAGAGTGCTATTATGCTGTATTGCGTTCGTAGCTGTCACCACCCAGACCCATGCAGGCGATTACGAAAAAGCGTGGGAGGCGCTGCACAAAAACGACAAAGTACACGCTTATGAATTGTTCCGGAAAGTACTGAAGAGTGACCCGGCCCACAAACAAAACGCTTACGCTGCCCTGATCCTGCTGGAAAGCTATGATGGGCGAGGAGATACATTCCTCGAAAGATACCCGTCGCCGTTCACGGTGATCTCTGACCTTAACCCGTATACCTACGCTTTATGGTTCACTGACGGCATTTTTGGTGCTTATGGCATTAAAAAAGGCAGGCAACTGGATAACCTGAATACGGTGATCACCGACCCCCGTTTCAACGGTTCCCTGCATGCAGCCGCTAAGTATTACAAAGGATTACATCACCTGATAGGAAAGCAGATGAAGGAATCCGCTGATTTATACAGCCAGATCGGGGCATTGGCCAACTGGCAGTTCGTCGGCTCCTTTGACAACATCAGTGGTAGTGGATTCAACAAAGATTATGGCCCCCTGAAAGAACCTGCAACTGGCAAAGGCTTTACCTCTTACAATAACACACATATAGACTGGTTCAAGCCAGTGGTGACTGATAATGCAGGCTGGATGTTCGTAGGCACATTATTTCCTGCAACGAACTCCGTAGGTTATGCACAGACATTTGTGAATTCTCCTGTAGATCAGGATGCAATTCTTTGTCTGGGTGGCAGTGGTAGCCTGAAGGCATGGATGAATGATAAACTCCTCATTGCTGAAGAAGATGAGATCTCTACGGAACTGGATAAATTCAATGTGCGGGTGCACCTGAAGAAAGGGTATAACCGTGTGCTGGTGCAGATTGGTTTTACTAATCCGGGAGCTAACTTCATAGTTCGTCTTACAGACGATAAGTATGAGACCCTGAAAGGGATCACGACAACAGAAAAAGTAGCAACCTATCCTGTAGATAAAAGCGCCGATGTGCCGGAGTTATTGCCACACTTTGCGGAGGCTTACTTCAAAAAACAGGCAGAGAAATATCCCGGCGATCCTATCTATGCTATCCTGCTTGCCAAGGTGTATAACCGCAACCAGCAGTATGATAAATCGAAAGATGCACTGTTCAAATTCTTTGAAAAGAACCCCGGCGATCCGCTGTTGGCCTATCAATACCTGGAATGCCTGTCGTCAAAATATGACAGAACAGACATCTCTGCACTGGTAGAAATGCTGAAACAGATAGACCCTGACAATACACTTGTAATGCAGGGACATGAATCAGACCTGGAAGATGAAAAGAAATGGAGTGATGCGCTGGAAGTAGTGAACACACTGGAAGCCCGTGAGGGACCAAGTGTATGGACCGTGAGCAAAAAGATGTACCTGCATGCGAACCTGCAACACGTAGATAGCATGGTGACATTGCTGAAGAAAGCTTATGAACTGTATCCGGATAACTATGACATTGCCATGGGCATGTATGCATACAATCAGAAGATGGTGAGAAACCCTGCAGAAGCTACAAAGATCCTGGAGAAGTATGCAGCAGGTCATAACAACACCAAAGTATGTGAGCAACTGGCAGAAGATTATTTTCAGCAGAATGAACCAGAGAAAGGGCTGGCCACCTTGCGTGATATCATTCAGACAGCACCGTATGAGATGTATGTGTATTCACCGATCATCTCTCATTTCTTTGCTGCACAGCAGTATGATTCTGCTATTCACTACCTGGAAATAGAGCATGCTATCAGCCCGTACGATTCAAATCCACTAGGCACGATAGCAACATGTTACCTGCAAAAAGGAGACAAAGAAAAAGCACTGGATTATTACAGGCGGGCACTGGCATTGTATGCGGGGGGTACTACCTACAGAGAGAAGATCCGTGAGCTACAGAATAAACCGGATGTATTCAGTTTCTTCCCGAAGATGGATTATTATGCAGCTATCAACAAAGACCTGAAAGCACCGCAGGATACTGCCAGGAGCTTCTACTACGTCTTCGATGAGCAGAATGTAGTACTCTATGCAGAAGGCGCGAGTGAACAGGTAACGAATACAGCGGTTTACATCAACAAGAAGGATGCGATCGACCAATGGAAAGAGATTTCTATTCCATACAACTCCACCTATTCTGATCTTACCATCATCAAGGCAGAAGTGGTGAAGGCCAATGGAACTAAAATTACAGCGGAGACTTACGATAACGATATGGTGTTTACCCGTCTGGAACCGGGTGATGTGATTTACTACAATTACAAAGTGAGCAACTTTGGTATTGGTCGTTTAGGCCGTGAGTTCTGGGATAAGTTTTACTTCCAGGCATCGGTACCTACTAAACTGGCGCGTTATAGTGTGATGGTGGCTGCTCCGCTCAGCATCAACTATGTGATGAAGAATGCAGATGAGGTAAAGCCGGTAGAAAGCCAGCACGAAGATTTCCATATGTATACCTGGGAAATGAAAAATGTGCCTGCATTCAAAGATGAATTCTATAGCCCTTCATTGGGTGATGTAGGCAAGGTATTGCATGTATCCACTGTGAAATCGTGGGACGTGATTGCGGAATGGTATAGTGATGTGACCCGTCAGCAATCCAAAGAAAACTTCGATGTGTTGAAGACCGTGCAGAAGATCTTTCCTAATGGGGAAGCTGATAAGCTGAGCAACGATGAGAAGGCAAAACGGATATACAACTTTATAGAGCAGAATATCAGTTACAGTTCGGTGGCATTCAGACAGGGGGCATATATCCCTCAGCGGGCGAGTAAGACCCTGAATACCCGGTTAGGAGACTGTAAGGACGTGAGTACGCTCTTTGTATCGCTGGCCCGCAAGGTAGGTTTGGATGCCAATCTGGTATTGGTCAGTACCCGCCGGAATGGGCAGGAGGGTATGGTGTTGCCTTCCATGGAGTTCAACCACTGTATAGCCCGGTTTAAGGACGGGGATAAGTACCGTTACCTGGAACTGACAGATAATCAGTTGCCGTACAGTGCGTTGCCGCAGAATGATGTAGGCGCACAAATACTAAATATTCCATTCAACTACGATACAAAGGAGACGATCAGTCTGCTGAAACCGGAAGGTAAGAATGAGGTGAGTCTGAATCGCCAGACTAAGATACAGGTAGGAGCTACGGACCTGAAGGTGAAAACGATACTGACGGTAACGGGGGAGGTAGCATCTGTAATGCGTTCCCGATTTGCAGGCAAAGATGAGGAGGAGATGAGGAAGGCATTGCAACAGAGTGCGGCCAGTCATTTCAAGAACCCGGTAAGTCTGGATAGTTTTGATGTGGCGAATCTGGATAACCTGGGTGATTCGGTGACGATAGGGACGGTTTATAGTGTTAAGAATGAGGTAATTGGGGTAGGTGACATCAACATGATCAAGCCACCGTTTATGGATGTGATAGCTACGAGTGATGTATTCAACAATGAGCCCCGCCAATATCCGTTTGAATACTGGCAGTATGAGAATGCAGACCACTATACGAGCGAGCTGGAGTTGGAGCTGCCGGCGGGGAAAGTGTTCGACCAGGTACCTTCGGATGTAAAAGCGACATTCAGGGATATGAAGTACGAGCTCACCTACAACAAGGTTGCGCCGGGCAAACTGATCATAAACAGGCGCTTCCTGACGAACATCATCGACAACATACCGGCGTCTGAGGTTGGTCAGATGAAAGATTTTTTCAACTTGATAGTCAACGCGGAACAAAAATATATTTCCTTTAAATAGGATAAACGGTATGACGAAAGTGGGATAAACAATGTAAAATTGCATTAATCTGTAATGTGATATTGTTTATCCCACTTTGCTTTTTTCGTCGTCCCCTTTGTTTAATTATAATTCTGGTTATCTTTGCGCAAAATTTCAGAAAGCGGTGATTTCCTCCAAACTGTTTAAACTTAAGCTGGTAGCACTTATTGCGGTTTTCTGCATGAGTGGGTATAGTACGTTTGCAAACCCGACTGAGGGCGAACCTCATGAAAAGAAAGGGTTTAATGCCAAAGAAGTGATCCTTGGCCACGTTAAGGATGCACATGACTGGCATCTGTTGGACATTGCAGGCACTCCTGTAACGATCCCTTTACCTGTTATTATTTATAGCAAGGAAAGAGGCCTCTCCACTTTCTCGAGCTCGCAATTCCACCATGGTCATGCTTCGTATGAAGGTTACCGCCTGGTGACTGACCATTATCTGGAAGAGAAAGGTCTGAATGCTACTAAGTATGTTCCGGGTAAGGTAATTGCAGTAGATGCAAACGACAACCCAACTGACGAAGTGATCTATGACTGGTCAGTGACCAAGAACCTGACTTCCATGCTGATTGGTGCTATTTTGCTGATCTGGATTATGACAAGTGTAGCGAAAGCGTATACTGTAAGAGGTTCCAAACAAGCGCCAAAGGGCATGCAAAGCCTGCTGGAGCCTGTAATCATCTTCATGCGTGACGAAGTAGCTAAGCCAAATATTCCTGGTGCATATGAAAGATATACTCCTTTCATCCTCACTATTTTCTTCTTTATTCTGATCAACAACCTGTTAGGTCTGTTACCGGGTGGTGCGAACGTAACCGGTAATCTGGCAGTAACGGCTGCGCTGGCGCTGATTAGCTTCCTGGCTACGATGTTCAGCTCTAATAAGCATTTCTGGGCACACACATTGAATCCTCCGGTTCCGGGATGGGTAAAACCAATTCTGGTGCCAGTGGAAATCATCGGTATCTTCACTAAGCCGATATCCCTGATGATTCGACTTTTTGCGAACATCCTGGCGGGTCACATCATTATCCTGAGCATTATCTCCCTGGTATTCATTTTCGGTTCGCTGCAGCCCATTGCAGGTTTCGGATTTGCGCCGATTACGATCATCTTCAATATCGTAATGATGATGCTGGAATTGCTGGTTGCCTTTATCCAGGCGTTCATCTTCGCTAACCTGACGGCTGTATTCATCGGTCAGGCCATGGAAGGTGGTCATGATGATCACCACGAAGCGAAACATCACTAAGAATCAAAATTCGTATTAAACAATAAATACACATTTATCATGGCTATTTTAACTGTTTTATTGCAAGCTGGCGCTGAAGCAGCTGCTTCTGCTGCTGGTCTGGCTAAAGCTGGTGGTGCTGTTGGTGCTGGTATCGCTGCTATCGCAGCTGGTATCGGTGTAGGTAACATCGGTAAGAGCGCGCTGGAATCTATCGCTCGTCAGCCTGAAGCTGCAAATGACATCCGTGCTAACATGATCCTGGCAGCGGCGCTGGTAGAGGGTGTTGCCCTGTTCGGCGTTATCGCAGGTCTGCTGGCAGTAGTGCTGTAAGGCCAAAACTTATTACTGCATCCGGCGCACAGGGCAATGGATGCAGTAATCTCTTCCCTACGAAGAAGTTTCGCTGATCTGGCAGTATACCGGTAAAAATGTTTGTGTATTGCATTGGTACACTGGCATCATCAGCAAAGAAAAAATAATGCGAACCAAATAAATTCTAATAATCATGGATCTGTTGCAGCCCGCGTTAGGCTTGTTTACCTTCTCATTAATTATATTCCTCATTCTTTTCTTTATCCTGAAAAAGTTTGCATGGAAACCAATTCTCTCTACCCTGAAGGAAAGAGAAACCTCAATCGCTGACTCTATCGCAGCTGCTGAAAGAGTGAAAGAGGAAATGGCTCAGATGAAAGCTGAACACGAGCATGTACTGGCTGAAGCTAAAGCTGAAAGGAGTAAAATCCTGAAAGAAGCTAAGGACGCTAAAGATCACATTATTGCAGAAGCTAAGACACAAGCTCAGGCTGAAGCGAAGAAGATCATCAGCGAAGCGTACACTGCTATCGACAACCAGAAAATGGCTGCCCTGACTGACGTTAAAAATCAGGTTGGTAAACTGGTGATTGAAGTAGCTGAAAAAGTTCTGCGTAAGGAACTGTCGGATAAAACCGCACAGGAAGGCTACATTAAAGAACTGGCAGGAGAAATTAAATTAAACTAAGTGATGGCCTGATGTGCGGATGAAGGCCTAACGGCTATCACCCGCACTTGTTGTGTTCAGACATTCGCACATCAGTTCATCTGCATAATCGCTATAAATATGCGGAATCCCCGTTTAGCATCCAGGTATGCAAAATCTTTGATAGATCTGTCCGCTGAAAAGGGACAGCTGGAGGCTGTACAGGCAGATATGCTCTTCCTGCAGCAGCTCTCAAAAACGAATCCTGATGTGGTGAATTTGCTGAAAAGTCCCATCATCAAGCCTGATAAAAAACAACAGATCCTCGCTGCCATCCTGGACAGCCGTGTGAGCGCCATGACTTCCGCTTTCGTGAAGTTGCTGGTGATCAAGGGCAGGGAAAGCAATCTGCCTGAGATTACAGGTGAGTATCTGCGTCAGTATAACACGCTGAAAGGTATCAGTAAGGTGAAGATCACCACTGCCGTGCCGGTAGAAGCGAATGTACTGAATGTGATCAGGCAGAAAGCAGAAGCAGGTACCGACAAGAAGATCGAACTGGAAACAGCCGTAAATGCTGACCTGATCGGTGGTTTTGTACTGGAAACTGAAGATAAGCTGTTCGATGCGTCAGTACTCCGTGACCTGAACGACATCAAGAAGCAATTTGCAGGCAACATCTACGTACCTGAACTGAAATAAAACAATTTACAGCAGCCGCTGCGTACACGCAAAGCTGTTGTCGTTATACATCAATTTATTTAACGACTCTTTCTAAAAGTATATCACTATGGTGGAGATAAAACCAGATGAAATTTCGGCGATATTACGCCAGCAATTAAGCAACTTCAATGCTTCTGCTGACCTCGAAGAGGTTGGTACAGTATTGCAGGTGGGAGACGGTATCGCACGTGTTTATGGTTTGAACAACGTTCGTTCCGGTGAACTGGTAGAATTCGAAAATGGCGTTCAGGCAATCGCACTGAACCTGGAAGAAGATAACGTGGGTGTGGTATTGATGGGTGATTCGGGTGCAATTAAAGAAGGTAACAAAGTACGTCGTACCGGAAAGATCGCCTCTATTAATGTAGGTGAAGGCATGGTAGGTCGTGTAGTAAATACCCTGGGTACTCCTATCGATGGTAAAGGCCCAATCACTGGCGAACTGTATGAAATGCCACTGGAACGTAAAGCGCCAGGTGTATTGTTCCGTGAGCCGGTAAAAGAACCACTGCAGACAGGTATCAAAGCGATCGATGCAATGATTCCTATTGGTCGTGGTCAGCGTGAGCTGGTAATCGGTGACCGTCAGACTGGTAAAACAGCTATCTGTATCGATACCATCATCAATCAGAAAGAATTCTTTGACGCTGGTAAACCAGTTTATTGTATCTACGTAGCAATCGGTCAGAAAGCTTCTACTATCGCAGGTGTAATGAAGACCCTGCAGGATGCAGGTGCTATGGCTTACACCACCATCGTAGCTGCTTCTGCTGCTGATCCTGCTCCACTGCAGTTCTACGCTCCATTCGCTGGTGCTGCTATCGGTGAGTTCTTCCGTGATAGCGGTCGTCCTGCACTGATCGTATACGATGATCTGTCTAAACAGGCGGTTGCTTACCGTGAGGTATCCCTGCTGCTCCGTCGTCCTCCTGGCCGTGAAGCTTATCCTGGTGACGTATTCTACCTGCATAGCCGTCTCCTCGAGCGTGCAGCGAAGATCATCAGCAAAGATGAAATCGCTCAGCAGATGAATGACCTGCCAGAATCAATCAGACACCTGGTGAAAGGCGGTGGCTCCCTGACAGCATTGCCGATCATCGAAACTCAGGCTGGTGACGTATCTGCATACATCCCAACCAACGTAATCTCCATCACTGACGGTCAGATATTCCTGGAATCTAACCTGTTCAACGCAGGTATTCGTCCGGCTATCAACGTAGGTATCTCCGTAAGCCGTGTGGGTGGTAACGCTCAGATCAAATCCATGAAAAAGGTATCTGGTACCCTGAAACTGGACCAGGCGCAATACCGTGAAATGGAAGCGTTCTCTAAATTCGGTGGTGACCTGGATGCTGCTACCAAACAGGTACTTGATAAAGGTGCCCGTAACGTGGAAATCCTGAAACAACCTCAGTTCTCTCCGTACTCCGTAGAAAAACAGGTAGCTATGATCTATCTGGGTACTAACGGCCTGCTGCGCGAAGTTCCTGTTAGAAACGTGAAGGCATTCGAAGAAGCTTTCCTGCGTGAAATGGAAGTTCGTCTGCCAGAAGTACTGGGCGAGTTCAAGAAAGGTAACCTGCCAGAAGATGGTCTGAAGAAAATGGTGGCAATTGCAAGCGAGCTGAAACCAAGATTTGCATAAGCCTATCAAGGTAAGTATATTATGAGAAGCCTCTCCTTATTGGAGGGGCTTTTCTCTTTCACCGGCTGCATCATTTTCACCGGTGGAATTTTACCGACTGTTCACCCACTTTTACCGGCAATACTCCCTACATTTGCCTTTTATGGATTGATTGCCCCTCATCCCCATTGTAGCTTTGTTAAAAATTCAACACCCCCCTATGTTCAAGTTTTACCTAATGCTGTTTTTTTCAGGCTTATCGGCGACCCTGCAGGCACAAACTAAAATCAGCGGGAAGATCACCGACAAAAAGAACCATCCATTACCGGGAGTGAACATCTCCATTAGAGATTCTTACGACGGTGGCACCAGCGCTGCCGACGGTACCTTTTCTTTCACTACCGATGCAACAGGTGAACAATCTGTTATTTTCAGCTTAACCAATTACCAGACACAGGAACAAAAAGTAAATCTTTCAGGCCCCGTGACCCTGAATATTATCCTGAGAAACGACATCAGTCAACTGAAAATAGTGACCATTTCTGCAGGTAGCATTGAAGCCAGCAGCGAGAAGAATAATACGGTGCTGAAACCACTGGACATCGTGACCACCGGTGGTGCTATGGCAGACATCGTGAGTGCATTGAAAACATTGCCGGGTACCCAGCAGACAAATGACAAGGAAGGTCTCTTTGTACGTGGTGGTACAGGGTACGAAACACAGACATTTATAGACGGTTTACTGGTGCGTAACCCTTTTTATTCAGGGTTGCCCGATATGCCGGGAAGGGGGCGTTTTTCACCCTTTCTTTTTAAAGGAACCACCTTTAGCAGTGGTGGTTACTCCGCCCAGTATGGACAGGGTTTATCTTCTGCCCTGGTACTGGAATCGCAGGACCTGCCGGAACGTTCTTCCTATTCACTGGGCATATCCCCGATTGGGCTGAGTGGAGGACTGGATGAACTGGCCAGGGATAAGAAAGGCTCCTTTGGTATAGAAGCAGACTACACCAACCTGGGCCCTTATCTGAATGTGATTAAGCCTAAGTTTGAACCAAGTGTGAATCCAGAGATCATTGGTACGTCTGCCAACTTCAGGCGGAAAACTTCTAAAACCGGTATGCTCAAGTTCTATGGTTATAGTAACTGGACACATATGGGAAGCATTCGTCCCAGCTTTGAATATGCAGGTGCGAAAGAATTGTTTGAGATGAAGAACCAGAACGTGTATACAAATCTGAGCTATAAAGAGCTGTTGGGCAATGACTGGAAGATCAATGCAGGCGTATCGTTCAGTACCAATACTGACAGGATCACGCTGGACACTATGCCTAAGAATCCTGATCCGCTGAAAATTCATAACCTGTCGCAGCTGGCACAGAGTAGGGTGATGCTCACAAAGAACATTGGTAACTTCTCTGCATTGCGCTTTGGTGGCGAGTATCAGTACGCTGTAGAGAATGCTGCATACAATGGATATAAGGCTGATTATGTAGATAACTATACAGCTGCATTTGCAGAAGGTGACATCTACTTTACACCGCAGTTTGTAGGTCGTGTAGGTGGTCGTATGGAATATTCATCGAAGATTGCGAAGATGAATTTTGCACCGCGGGTATCACTGGCGTATAAATTAGATCAATATAGCCAGTTGTCATTAGCATATGGTGATTATTATCAAAAGCCGGAGCAGCAATACCTGCGATTCAAACCAGACCTGGATTACATGAAAGCTACGCATTACATCGCGAGTTTTCAGCGGGTGGCAAATAACTATACATTGCGTGTAGAAGCGTTCTACAAAAAGTATCACAACCTGGTGAAGACGAGTCCTGATACGGCGACTAACGGTACAGGTTATGCGAAAGGTATTGAACTTTTCTGGAGGGATCGTAAGAGTGTGAAGAACCTTGACTACTGGGTATCTTATTCCTACCTCGATACCAGGCGTAACTACCTCACCTATCCATACGAGGTGCAGCCGGACTTCGCTGCCAAACACACTTTCAGCGTAGTGACCAAGTACTACATTTCTTCTATCACGACTAATATCGGTTTGACATACAGCTTTGCAACAGGCCGTCCTTATTACAATCCTAATCTGCCGGTGAGCCAGTTTATGTCGCAAAAGACCATCGATTATAATTCAGTCGGATTGAGTGTCAGTTATCTGACTTCTATTCGCAAAGCGTTTACCATCTTCGTTTTGTCGGTGAATAACATAGGTAATTTCAAACAGGTGTATGGGTATCATTATTCAACTGATGCTATGCGCCGGGAAGCGATTACACCGAATATTCCCCGCTTTATTTACCTGGGTATGTTTATGAGCTTTGGTATAGACAGGCGCCAGGAAACCATTGATAACTTATAAAAACTTAAACTTGAATATGATGAAAACTTTTGTTCTCTCCTTCTGCCTTTTAGTAACTACATTTTCGATGACCTTTGCACAGAGTGCGCAATATCAGTCTGCGATGAGCAAACAGATTGCACTGCTGGATGACCCGGCGAACCGTGGCCCGGAGAAAATGCAGGAAATCGCGAACACATTTGAGCGTATTGCTGCCGCTGAAAAAACACAATGGTTACCTTATTACTATGCTGCTTATTGTTATGTGATGAATGCACTGAGTGAAAAGGATAAGAGCAAGGTAGATGCGATAGATGATAAGGCGCAGGCGGCTATTGAGAAAGCGGAATCACTGAGTCCGAATAATGATGAGATTTATTGTGTGAAGTCGCTGGTGGCTACAGCACGTATTGGAGTGGATCCTATGACGAGAGGAATGCAATATGGAACAGAGGCTGCTACATTGCTGGGACAGGCAGGGCAGATTAATAAAGATAATCCGAGGGTAGATTTGTTGCAGGGGCAGTCCCTGTATTATACACCGGAGCAGTTTGGTGGTAGTAAAGAAAAGGCGAAAGTGAAGTTTGAGCTGGCGTTGAAGAAGTTTGCGACATTCAAGCCGGCGAGTGAGATTGCGCCACATTGGGGCGAGGAGTATACAAAGCAATTATTATCAAAATAATTAAATTTCAATAGAACCGGTGGAAAGCCGGTTCTATTGATGCCATTATATTTCAGTCTTTACCGTTAACTTTAAAACACAGGTTAACCTTAAAAACTGATCCCCATGAAAACCGTGGAAAATAAACTCTCCGTGGCTTCTTCCGCTGCTTTATTACTCTCTGTAGTAAGAAGCCTGTATACTGACGGCTGGGGGCATGACTACTTATCACGAATCGATTTCAGTGCTGTAGAAAAACCGGCAGCAGAACTCACCAGGATTACTCCTCTCTTCAGCGAGATCCTCCTCCTTCGCAAGCAAATGGTACGCTACCTGATCAAACAGCTTATGATAGAACACCCTCATCAGCAGGTATGTATATTGGCTGCTGGCTTGGATCCTTTAGGCCTCCAGATAGCAGAATACTTTCCCGAACAGCTCACCAGTATCTATGAGATAGATACCTGTCATATGCAGGAAAAACAAGCCCTTTATGCCGCTGTATCGTACAATGATGCCCGCCTGCATACCTTGCATGCGGACATCACCCATACAAAGGAAATGATGGAAATGCTGATGGCTGCTGGTTATCGGCCACAGGAGCCTACTCTCATCGTATTTGAAGGTATCATGCATTATATTCCGGAAGAACATTTTCTGAGAGTAATGCGGTGTTTCTGTTCCAAAGTGCGGAACAATGCAGTGATTATGGATTATACATTGCCTGAAGAGGAGATGCCTTCTTCTTATATTTCACTGGCAAGGGCCTTGTCAGAAGTGATGGAAAACAATATGGTGTATAGCCGTAAGAAGGTGCTTAATTTGCTTTCGCTGCTGGAAGCGGAGGTAGCGGGTGTGTATGATATGCAGGCCACGGAGTTCGTGCTGCATGGCTATAATAAGTGGTTTAGAGGCAGGGGAGAGGGGTTATTAGAAATGGCAGCTTTTCATATTTAAAGGAACAACGTATGACCAATAAAAATAGCCTGTATCGTTTTGATGATACAGGCTTTTTTGTTTTGTTATGTGCTATTATTCAGAAGCTAATTCTATTTTCTTAAGTGGGTTCTGCGTGTTCTCCTCATAAATCTCTCTCTTCTCGATAATATCCAGGCAGGTGAAGATTGCCTGACGGAAGGAGAAGTGATCTGCCAGGTTTTTACCTGCAATATCAAATGCAGTACCGTGGTCAGGGGAGGTGCGTACAACAGGCAGGCCAGCGGTGAAGTTGATACCTTCGCCGGTAGCGAGTGACTTGAAAGGAATCAGGCCCTGATCGTGGTACATAGCCAGTACGCCATCGAAGTTGCTGTACATATTTCTTGCAAAGAAAGCATCGGCACTATAAGGGCCAAAGCAAAGGATCCCATTGTTCTTCGCCTGGTTGATAGCAGGGATGATCTCTCTCAGTTCTTCTTCTCCGATCAGACCATCATCGCCAGCGTGTGGGTTCAGGCCCAGTACTGCAATGCGGGGTTGATCGATACCAAAGTCTTTGATCAGACTATCTCTCATCATGGCCAGTTTCGCCAGGATGTTTTCGCGGGTCACATATTCTGCTACGTCTTTGATAGGTACGTGCTCGGTGAGCAGACCTACGCGCATATTATCGGCAGTCATGAACATGAGTACATCTTTTGCTTCAAAGGCGTCTCTGAGATAAGGTGTATGACCTGTGTAATGGAACTGCTCGCTTTGGATGTTCTTTTTGTGGATCGGGGCGGTTACCAGGCCATCGATATCACCATTTTTCAGGCATTCGATAGCTACTTCCAGAGAACGGGCAGCGTATTTACCACCGGTTTCGTTCAGTATACCTGGTGTGATCTGTACTTCTTCTTCCCAGCAATTGAATACATTCACCTGCTTGTGGTTAAGGCGGGAGAATTCTTTCAGGCTCTGGTAGTTGAAGTTGTTCTCATTCATCAACTTGCGATAGAAGTTGATCGTCTTGTTAGAAGCAAATATCACCGGGGTACAAAACTCCAGCATTCTGTTATCTGCAAAGGTCTTGATGATTAATTCGGCGCCAATGCTGTTGATATCACCAACGGTGATACCAATTACCGGCTTGTTTGTATGGGCGTTGCTACTCATGCGTTTTGAGAATAATGGGCAAATATAACAAGAATTAGGTAGTGACTCCCTTTCAATTTTTAAAGCCGGCCTGCAGGCCAACCTGCCATATGAAGGAAGGGGACGACTTATTCAAACTGATTTCCGTAATTTTGATACCTGATCATGTATACACTTAAAAAATCGCTTGGGCAGCACTTTCTCAAGGACGAAAACATCTGTAGAAAGATAGTTGATTCACTACCTGTAATTCCGAATCAACAAGTGCTGGAAGTGGGCCCCGGTGCGGGCGCCATTACCAAATATCTCCTTGAACTGCCAGACACTTCATTCAAAGCTGTAGAACTGGATACAGAAAAGGTGGAATATCTCCAGAAGACTTATCCGGCCATTCAGGGTAAGCTCATTAATGAAAGTTTCCTGGATGTGAAGCCTCCATTTGAGGGGAAATTCAATGTCATTGGCAACTTCCCGTACAACATTTCCTCCCAGATCATGTTCCGCATACTGGACTGGAAGGACCAGGTACCTTGTGTGGTAGGGATGTTCCAGAAAGAGGTGGCACAGCGTATAGCTGCGAAGCATGGAAACAAGGACTATGGCATATTGAGCGTGTTGATTCAGGCTTTTTACAGGGTAGAGTACCTGTTTGAAGTAAGTGAGACATGTTTTAATCCGCCTCCTAAGGTGAAATCGGCCGTCATTCGCCTGCACAGACTGGAGGAGGCTTATGACATCCCGAATGAGCGCAGGTTCTTCAACCTGGTAAAAACTGCTTTCGGACAACGTCGCAAGCAGCTGAGAAATCCGTTAAAACCATTATTTGATAAGGAAGTACTACAGGACAGCTTTTTCACCAAACGGGCAGAAGAGTTGACCGTAGCAGATTTTGTTGCATTATCCCACAAGATGATATGAGTAGGAAAGTATTAATTACAGCTAAAGCGCACAATTACTTAATGGACAGGTTGGAGGAGCAGGGATTTGAAGTCAGCTACCAACCGGCCATTACATATGAAGAGTTACTGGGAGCTATTCACGAATACATAGGATTGATCGTGACTACCCGCATGAAGATAGATCAGCCTGTAATAGACCGTGCCATGCATCTGCAATGGATAGGCAGGCTGGGAAGCGGGATGGAACTGATTGATGTAGCGTATGCGGAGAGTAAGGGGATACATTGTGCCAGCAGTCCGGAAGGAAACCGGGAGGCGGTAGGGGAGCAGATGGTAGGTATGCTCCTATGTATGATGAACAATGTGCTGAAGAGTAACCTGGAGTTGCGTCAGGGCATTTATGAGCGGGATGGCAACAGGGGCTTTGAAATAGGGGGCCGTACAGTAGGCATCATTGGTTATGGCAATACAGGGAGTGCTTATGCGCGTAAGCTGAGGGGCTTTGAGCCAAAGATCCTGGCATACGATAAATATAAGACAGGCTTTAGCAACGATCATGTGCAGGAGGCGACAATGGAGCAGATATTTGCAGAGGCGGAGATTGTGAGTCTGCATTTGCCCCTGACGGCCGAGACGAAGCATCTGGCGAACCTGGATTTCTTCCGTTCCTTTCACAGGCCGGTATGGTTCCTGAATGCGGCGAGGGGGAAGCTGGTGAATACGCCAGATCTGATCCAGGCCCTGGAGGAGGAATTACTGAGAGGTGCGGCACTGGATGTACAGGAGAATGAAAAGCTGTCTACCTACACGCAGGAGGAGAAGGATCAGTTGCAGAAACTGCTGAGTTTTCCGAATGTGGTGATGACGCCGCATATTGCCGGATATACCCATGAGGCAAGCATAAACATGGCCAGGATAGTGTTAGAGAAGTTGCATGTGATATAGGCTTGCAGGGAAAAATTATCATAAGGAATGCTTACAATTTTAGGTAGGCGGATTCATGCATTAGGTTTACTCTATATGTGACATACTTTAGGGGGTTAAGCATTTTTTCGTTATATTTGCTTTAATACAAATTTACAACGCTTCTGTGCAAACGGGGGCGTTGATTTTTTTTCTTTATTCTTAAACTAAATAACGTTATGTCTGGTATTAACTACGTTACCAAAGAGACCCTGGACCAGATGCGTGAAGAGCTCAACTTCCTCAAGACAAAGGGCCGGGCAGAGATTGCCAGGGCGATTGCGGAAGCCCGGGAGAAAGGTGACTTGAAGGAAAATGCTGAGTATGACGCAGCAAAGGAGGCGCAGGGTTTGCACGAAGCCAAGTTGGCTACGCTTGAGAATGCCATTGCTACTGCCAGAGTAGTAGAGGCGGATTCCATTGATACCTCCAAAGTATCTATTTTATGTAAGGTAACCATTACTAATCTAGGTACAAAGAAGACCGTGACCTATCAATTGGTGTCGGAGAAAGAGGCTGATCTGAAAGCGAATAAGATCTCAGTGACTTCTCCCATTGGGAAGGGTTTGCTGGGCAAGGTGATAGGCGATGTTGCAGAAATCACTACTCCTAATGGTGTAATTAAATTCAAGGTAGATAATATTACTATATAATTATCCCTCTGAAGATATCAAGGCCTTCCGTATGATGCGGAAGGCTTTTTTTTTACCTTTAGGTCACTTAAAAAACCCGCATTATGTCATCTGTTTTTACGAAAATCATCGCTGGTGAAATTCCCAGCTACAAGATAGCTGAGAATGATAGTTTCTATGCCTTTCTGGATATATTTCCGTTAGTGAAGGGGCATACGTTGATAGTTCCAAAAGTGGAGATCGACAAGTTTTTTGATGTGACAGACGATTTGCTGGGTGAGTGGTTGTTATTTGCTAAGCCCATTGCGAAGGCAATAGAGCATGCAATACCGTGCAATCGTGTAGGTGTAAGCGTGGTTGGTTTAGAAGTACCGCATGCACACATGCATTTGATACCTATAGATGCTGTTGACGACATGAACTTCCACCGGCCTAAGCTCAAGCTGTCTGAAGCTGAGTTTAAGGCGGTGCAGGAACAGATTACAGCTGCCCTGGCACGTTAAAACGGAAGCCGACACCATGGAGGGTTTCCAGTTTCACAGAAGGGTCTGTTCTGAAGTGTTTCCTCAGTTTGGTAATGAATACGTCCATACTACGGCCCAGGAAGTAGTCATCTTTGCCCCACACGTGGAAAAGGATTTCTTCCCGTTTCAGTGTTTTGTTCGCATTATCGCAAAGGTACTTGAGCAGGTCCGCTTCTTTTTGTGTAAGCGTGCTGGAAACCTCTCCGTTCTTTTCACGAAGAATGAGATCGTTATAGTCAAAGGTGAGATTGCCGATGTTGTATTGCGTGCGTTTCTCTGTCGTATTATTTACGGCACTCTTGGTTCTTTTCAGGAATACTTCGATGCGCAGCAAGAGTTCCTGCATGCTGAATGGTTTGGTAATATAGTCGTCAGCCCCTGTTTTAAATCCTTTAATTTTATCTTCATCCATTGCTTTCGAGGTCAGAAAGAGGATAGGAATGAAGTCGTTTTTTCTCCGGATTTGTTCTGCCAGGGTGAAGCCGTCTTTTTTGGGCATTACCACATCCAGTAAACATATGTCAAAGGTTCGTAACTGGAACTGCTCCCAGGCCATTTGTCCGTCTGTGCTATGTACCACATCGTAGCCTGCTTCTTCTAATCGCTTCTTTGTTACCGCACCAACATTTTGATCATCTTCCACCAATAGGATTCTTGCTTTCATAGCTTGATGCTGATTATATAAAATACCATAGTTTATGGTGTATAGCTCCATGTATCATCAGGGGGAGCGAGTTATGAAGAATTTGATTCAAAGTAAATACAATTTATTAACTTCTGGAAAAATCGCTACGTTAACCCCCTTAATTAACCGACGATCCGGCCGGGATTTTTCTGCAGAAATGCATCCCAACCCTTTGCCTTGCTGGTATCCGGCATTACGCTTGATTCCTGGAAAAAATGACAGACTGCCACGGCGACGGCGTCTGTAGCATCCAGATAATCAGGGCGTTCTGAGAATTTCAGGATCCTTTGGAGCATTTGCCAGATTTGTTCTTTGTCCGCATTACCGTTGCCGGTGATGGATTGCTTTATTTTTTTGGGCGAATATTCTGTCACTGGTACTCCGGCCTGCATGGCAGTAGCAATGGCTACACCTTGTGCCCTACCCAGTTTGAGCATACTTTGTACATTTTTTCCAAAAAAAGGGGCCTCGATTGCACAGGAAACCGGTTTATGCAAGCGTATCAGTTCATTTACACGAGCGTGTATCAATTGCAACCTTTCGTAGTGATCTTTGTGACGGGACAGTTTTAACACATCCATTTCCAGCAGGCTGGCCTTAGTTCCTTCCACCAGAATAAGCCCGTAGCCCATTACCAGTGTACCCGGGTCTATACCGAGAATTATTTTTGACTTGTTTGCCAACCACAGTTTATTTTTGCCAAAATCTTGATGTCTGAACAAAAATACCAAAATAATTCTCAATTACCTGCTGGGAGCAGTCCTTTTTACGTGGTTAGCCTGGTCCATTTATAGCCAACTGCTCCACCAACCTAATTTAAAGAGTTCTATTCAGCAAATGATAGATACCCTTGAGCATAAAGGCGTTGTGGCCATGCTGTTGGTATTGATAGGCATGCTGGGCAACTGGGGACTGGAAGCCCGCAAGTGGCAGATGCTCATCAAACCTCTCCAGCCCATGTCGTTCCTTCGTGCGTTTAGGGCCATCCTCTCCGGGGTCTCATTTTCCATCAATACACCTAATAGAATCGGGGAATATGGGGGCCGGGTACTCTATGTAAGCAATAACAGAAGTAAATTAAAAGCAATTGCGGCCACGATGGTAGGGAGCTTTAGCCAGCTCATAGTTACTATTATCTTTGGGTTAATTGGCTTCATCTATTTTGTGGCGAACTTCACGCCAGTAAGGGCGGAGCAGGGGGCCGGTTACTCCATTTGGGAAAAAATATCGTTTGGAGCCCTCCTGATAATTTGTGGCTTGGTCATATTGTTATATTTTCGGCTGCAGATCATTCTATCAATCTTTGAAAGAGTACCATTGTTGAGGAAGGCCCGGATCTTTGTGCAAATTATTGTTCGTTACTCCAACACAGACCTCGAACACTTATTGCTCCTTTCGGCCTTACGCTATATGGTCTTCTCGGCACAGTATTTGATTTTGCTTGACACATTGGGCGTTGAAATGCTGTGGTGGCAAGGATTTTTGATGAACGCTGTCATTTATCTTGTAATGGCCATGGTTCCAACCATTGCCATCGCAGAACTGGGCCTGAGAGGCAAAGTAAGCCTGTACTTCATGGGATTCCTCAGTATGAACAGTCCTGCTATCATAGCGGCAACGGTCATTATCTGGCTGGTAAACCTCGTGCTGCCGGCCGTATTAGGTAGTGTGCTATTGCTGGGAATTAAGATTTTTAAGGAAAAATAGCTTCATCGATGAGGTTCATTCTACTCATAGTTGTTTTATGTCTGGCCACTATCCGCCCCCTGTATGCCCAAAATGATTTTTGTGGTATTACCAATACCAGCTTTAGTGCCGGGGAAAGCATCACGTTCAAAGTCTTCTATACCCTTGGAAAAGTATTCATTGGCGCAGGAGAAGCCACTTTCAACTGCAATCTTGAAAAGTATAACGGCAAAGACGTCTATCATATCACTGCCGAGGGTAAAACTTATAGAACCTACGACTGGTTCTTCAAAGTGCGTGACAGATACCAGAGCTTTATAGATACCTCCAATATGATGCCCATGAAATTCCTGCGCGATGTGGAGGAAGGTGGGTACCGGCTCCACAACGATGTGAGCTTCTATCAGGCACAACATACCGCTGTCAGCACCAAAGGGAGCTACAAGGTACCAGGCTGTATACAGGACGTGATCAGCGCCATCTACTACGCCCGGAATATCGACTTCAATAAGTATAAACCAGGTGATAAGATCCCTTTCAATATGTTCCTCGATGATAAGGTGTACAACATCTATGTACGCTATATCGGCAAGGAAACCGTAGAAACCAAGTTCGGAAAATTCCGGGCTATCCGCTTCGCCCCCCTGCTGCTGCAAGGCTCCATGTTCGAAGGTGGGGAGAAAATGAGTGTATGGGTGAGTGACGATGGCAACAAAATCCCCCTCCGTATCGACAGCCCTATTTCGGTAGGCAGTATTAAGGTCGATATGATCGGCTACAAGAATATCCGCTATCCATTTTCCTCCCTCATCTCAAAATAATAGCGTTTGGGCTTATTTTAACTTTATGTGAACATCTGACTGACTATATTTGTTTGTACATTAATACTTTATTATATATGGAAGAACGTAAACCAAAGATATTACTGGCAGAAGATGATACCAACCTGGGTATGGTGCTCAAAAATTATCTTGAACTGAATGATTATGACGTGGAATTGTGCCGCGACGGTATCCTGGCACTGGCTGCTTTCAGAAGGGAGAAATTTGACATTTGCCTGCTGGATATCATGATGCCTAATATGGATGGTTTTAAACTAGCCGAGGAAATTCGTGATGTAGATCCGGATATTCCTTTATTCTTCCTCTCTGCCAAAACAATGAAAGAAGACATCATCCAGGGGTATAAGCTGGGTGCTGATGACTATATTGCCAAGCCATTTGACAGTGAATTGCTCCTGTTGAAGATCAAAGCGATCCTGAAAAGAAACCAGGAACTGAACAGCAAAGAGGAAGAGCAGCACGAGTTTAAAATAGGTCGCTACGAATTCAATGCCCGCCTGCGCACCCTGACACGCGATGGGGAAACACATACGCTCTCTCCAAAAGAGAACGAACTGTTACGCATGCTGTGCGAACATAAGAATGACCTGCTGCCACGGGAACTGGCACTGAAAAAGATCTGGGGTAGCGATACTTACTTCAACGGTCGTAGTATGGACGTATATATTGCCAAACTGCGTAAATACCTGAAGGAAGATCCGAATATCGAGATCGTGAACATCCACGGTAACGGTTTCCGCCTGGTGGTGAAAGATTAAGCCTTTAAAATAGTGACTCATTTGGCATGTACAACCGACAAAGCCAACGCAGGGCAAAATGGCCTGCCACCAGCTTTTAAGAATGAAATATGAATCACTAACGACTTTTAAAATAGCCCTGAGGCTGACTGAAAAGATTCGTATCTTTTCAGTCAGCCTTATTTTTATAGCGCATGAAATTATTGTTAATAGAGGACGAACCGGCAGTTGTATCCTTCATTCACCGATATCTTACTGAAGCAGGATATGATGTGACTGTAGCCATGGATGGACCCACCGGCCTGCAAATGGCCATGGATCACACCTTTCAGCTCATCATCCTGGATGTGATGCTACCGGGCATGAGTGGGATAGCCGTGTGCAAAGAACTGCGCTCCCAACAAAATAAGACCCCCATCCTGATGCTGACCGCACTGGGTTCTACAGAGAATGTAGTATCTGGACTGGATAGCGGGGCAGATGATTACCTGATCAAACCATTCAAACAGGCGGAGCTGCTGGCGAGAATCCGTTCACTGCTTAGAAGACAGCCTGATAATAATAACCATAACACGGCCACCACCCCACCTGCCGCCAATCTGCTCAAGTTAGCCGATCTGGAATTGAACACAGATACTAAAAGCGCCAGCCGTAGTGGAGAAAGCATTACCCTGACTGCTACAGAATACCGGCTGCTGGAATATTTTCTGCGCAACCCCCGCCGGGTATTGTCAAGAATGGAGATCCTGGAAAATGTATGGGGCATAGATTTTAATATGAACACCAAAGTGGTGGATGTATATGTAAATTACCTCCGTAAGAAAGTAAACCGCAAAGACCTGCCAGCCCTTATTCAGACTGTGGTTGGAATGGGGTATATGCTGAAAGAAGAAGCATGAGTATACGCGTCAAGATATTGATCCTGTTCACTGCACTGACAGTTTTTATCATCCTGCTGATTGCAGGAGGTGCCTACTTTCTTGCCAATCAATACTCCTTTACTGACTTTTATAAACGCATTGAAATACGTGCCATTGTAGCCGCACGCGCTGCCCTTATAAAGGACAGGGACAACAGTGCTACCTATACGGAAATACGGAATGAGCACCTGGAAAAGATGCCCCATGAAAAGGAATACTTTCTGAAGCTGGATAAAGAGGGTCATTTTAGCAGACCCACATCGCTGACATCGCTGCCGGCATCTTTCTTTGAAATGGTGCAGCTACAAGGAAAAGCCAATTACCGCAGGGGAGATATTTTTTACACCGGGGTGGAATTCGGCACTGATCCTGACCGCTATATTGTGATCGTTTCTGCCCGCAATGATTTTGGTAGCCGCTATATGGCCGACCTGAAGCGGGTATTGACTATCTGCCTGGGAACTGCTGGTATATTGGTATTGGCTGCCGGTTTCTTCTTTTCAAGATATATTCTGCAACCTGTACGCGTCATGACAGCGCAGGTGAAGAACATCAGGGCACATAACCTGCATCTGCGGCTGGATCCGCCAGATAGCAATGACGAGATGTTTGAACTGGCGCAGACCTTCAATAATATGCTGGACAGGCTGGAGACAGCTTTTGAGACACAGAACAACTTTGTCAGCAATGCCTCTCACGAACTGGGAACACCGCTCACAGCTATCATTGGCGAAGCAGAACTGGCACTGAATAAGCAGCGTACAGATACTGAATATCGCCAGTCAATAGAAGTCATATTAGGAGAGGCCGAGCGCCTGGAGCACATCACGAAGAGCCTGTTGCGCCTTGCCCAGACAGGATTTGGCGGTAAAGGACAGACGCGTGAACGCATCCGTGTAGATGAGCTGATCTTCTCCGTTAAAGATACCATCGACCAGATCAATCCTAATAATAAAGTAGAAATAGACTACTCCATGCTGCCGGAAGATGAAGCAAAGCTCTTCATAATGGCAGATGCACAGTTATTGCACCTCGCATTCAGCAATATTGTACAGAATGCCTGCAAGTACTCTGATAATCGCCCGGTGAATGTAGCCCTGGCTGCTACGGATACGAATATTGTCTTATTGATCCAGGACCAGGGTATAGGTATTCCTGAATCTGAGTTACCATTTATATACGATCCATTCTTTCGTGCTTCTAACACCAGCGGTTATAAAGGGTATGGCATAGGCCTGCCATTATCACGTAATATTATCCGCCTGCATGGGGGCAATATCATTGTAAACAGCCAGCAGGGCAAGGGTACAGAGATACGGATCACCCTGCCAGTAGCCTGATTCTTACCGGTTTCTTACCCCATTTTACCAGATTCTTACCACATTTTTAATTTCCTTTTATCTCCTGCTTACGGGTTCCTAATCTCGTGGAAATAGCTTTGTGTTATAAATCAAAGCATATGAAACATATTTTGATTCCTACAGATTTTTCCATCAGGTCTCTTCGTGTAGTTCATCATGTTGTAGAGCGCTTTGGGGCAGGTGAACCCGTGAATATTGTGATGATGCATGCGTTGCATATGCCAGGTTCTATTATGGAACTGATGATGCTGTCAAGGAGATCTTCACACTATGATCTGATTACTGATGACTATAAGGAAGCCAGTGAAATAATAAAGAATAAATATGGCTCAGCCATCCGGTCACTGAAAACCGAGTTCCTGATAGGCCGCAGCAATGGGGTGTTTCGCAACTTTTTGTTGTACCACAATATTGATGCAATTGTATGTCCTGCTGAATTCAATTTCCGCAAGGCATCGCCTAACAGTTATGATCCGGCAGCACTGATCAGGAAGAGCAACTATCCCGTACATCATGTATCGCTGAAGAAGAAAGAGCGCATGCTGGTGTCGGCAATGTCCGAACTATTTGAAATATAGATGTGTCTGTTTGAGTAGTGCTCTTTCCCTCGACAGAGGGGGGAGCGCTATTTGTAAATCACTTTTTAAATCTGGTATTATGCTACTCAAAAAAAATATACCGTTCAGATATGTGTTTGGAAAGATTAAATATGAGATCGCGTTAGTGGTATTATATACGCTTGTGATAGTGTTAATACATGAACGATTTAATCTGAAAGAAACTATCAACATACCCTTGTCTGTACCAATGATTATGGGTACAGTTATTTCGCTGCTGCTGGCGTTCAGGTCTAATCAGGCTTATGACCGCTGGTGGGAAGCACGTACTGTGTGGGGTGCGATTGTGAACGACTCCAGATCTTTTACAAGAGAGGTGCTGACGTTTATTAACAGTACAGAATTTCCTGAAGAAGCAGAGCGGTTACGTGAAAGAATGATTCGCAGGCAGATGGCGTGGAGCTATGCCCTGGGTCAGCAATTGAGAGGATTGTCTGCTACAGAAGGATTGGAGAGATTGATTCCAAAGAGAGAGATAGCGTATGTATCCCGGTTTGCGAATGTGCCAATGGCTTTGCTGGAGTTGCATGCAAAAGATTTGCAGATCGCATTGCAACGTGACTGGATCAATGCTTATCAGCAGGTGCAGATTGATTCCACACTGAATAAATTCAGTGATGCTATGGGTAAATGTGAGCGTATTAAAAACACTGTATTTCCTTCAACCTACAGCTTGTACATTCATTTTGCATTGAACTTCTTTATCATGTTGCTTCCATTTGGCGTGATAGAGTTCTTCGGTTGGGCCGCAGTGCCTTTGGTAGGCGCGATCGCATCATCCTTTCTGCTGATTGAAAAAATGGCCATTCACCTGCAGGATCCGTTTGACAACAAACCAACAGATACGCCAATGACGACTATTGCGCGTACTATTGAAAGGGATCTGCGGCAGATGCTGAATGACAATTATGTACCGGAAACTCCACCCGTGTACTCGTATTATGTGATGTAGTAGTTATATATATTGGTAAAGAATGATTGGTACGAGGGGGAGTCGATTTTTAGGAAGAATAGAATGGTTAATGATTAAAAAAGCTCCCTGATTACCGTTTTGAGGAGAAAGGGCTGACCAGCGATACAATGGTCAGCCCTTTAGTATTTTGAAGTAAGAAATCTGTCTTTTTAGAAAAGTAAACTACTGTTCGCCCCACCTCTTGGCGTTTTCCCAAGGTGCACATACGCTTTCTCTGTTACTTCTCTTCCACGTGGTGTACGCTTAATAAACCCTTCCTGTATCAGGAATGGTTCATACACTTCTTCCAATGTTCCCGCTTCTTCACCAACCGCAGTCGCAATAGTGGTGATACCTACAGGACCTCCTTTAAAGTTCTCAATAATCACCTGCAGGATGCGATTATCCATTTCATCAAGGCCGTATTCATCTACATTGAGTGCCTTCAGACTGAACTTGGCAATATCCAGATCGATGGTCCCATTGCCGACGACCTGTGCAAAATCTCTTACCCTTCTCAGTAATCCATTGGCAATACGTGGCGTGCCTCTCGACCTCCGTGCTATTTCCATCGCAGCTTCACTGGTGATCTTTGTGTCCAGCAAGCCGGCGGCACGCCAGATGATCTTTTGCAGGATAGCAGCGGTGTAATATTCCAGCCTTGATTTGATACCAAAGCGGGAGAGCAAGGGTGCAGTCAGCAACCCGGAACGGGTAGTAGCCCCTATAAGTGTAAACGGATGTAATGAAATCTGGATGGCCCGGGCACTTGGACCGGTATCGATCATGATGTCAATGCGGTAGTCTTCCATGGCAGAATAGAGATACTCTTCCACCACGGTACTGAGCCGGTGAATCTCATCGATGAACAGTACGTCTTTGGGTTCAAGGTTGGTGAGCAGACCTGCCAGATCACCGGGTTTCTCGATCACCGGGCCGGAGGTTTCACGGATGTTCACCCCCATTTCGTTGGCGACAATGCGTGACAGCGTTGTTTTACCTAATCCGGGAGGGCCGTGAAAGAGCACATGATCAAGGGCTTCCCCTCTCAGTTTGGCGGCCTTGATAAAGATCTTGAGGTTCTCAATAATCTGTTCCTGCCCGGAGAAATCTATGATCTCCCGGGGGCGAATACTGTTTTCAAACTCTTTTTCTGCCGCACTTTGGCGGGTTTCATCTGGTCTAATCGGATTCGACATATCGGGGTGAAAGTTACCAAAAAAACGCCGGTGGCAGCTTCGAATTTTCGGTTATATTTGATAATTAGCAATATCCCAATATGAAACACGCGCACATTTTAACCCTCCTGATAACTGCCTCTTCCCTTGCTGCTCAGGCACAGGATATTAAGGAGCAGGAAGTGAAACGGATTATCACCACCCTTGCTGCCGACGATATGCAGGGTCGTAAAACATTTGAACCCGGTATAGAAAAGGCAGCTCAGTTTCTGGAAAAGGAATTCACCAAAGCAGGATTGCAGCCACTACCGGGCGCTACCAATTTCAGGCAGGCATTTCACCGGTTCAATACCACTCCTGGTCCACATCAAGTCCACGTTGGCAATAGTGCGATCAGTGCTGAAAGAGTCATTGTACTCGGTGTCGCTCCTGCTATCGAATGGAACCAGAATAGCGATGTAGATGTGCAAACACTACCTGCTTCCACGCAATTTTATGACTATCTGCATAAGCTGCGGGATGTAAAGAAGAATACCCTGGTATGGGTGGATACTGCACATACGGAAGACTTCAATAAGTACTATGAAAATATACAGGAAAGAGGGGGTAAGAACCTCGATAGTATGCCTTCGGTCGTATTAGTACTCAAACCGGCGGCAGATGCTGACCTAAAGACCTGGGATGTGAAAGCCAGTCAGCAGGTGACTCCGCTGTACCTGAGCAACATTGCAGGTATGATCAAAGGAAAGACAAAGCCGGATGAGTATGTGATTTTTTCTGGTCACTATGACCATCTGGGTATAGTGAAACCTGTAGGTACAGACAGTATTGCGAATGGGGCAGATGATGACGCCAGTGGGGTAACAGCGGTAATCATGCTCGCTAAGTATTATAAGCAGCATCCTCCTGCCCGGTCACTCATTTTTGTAGCATTTACAGCTGAAGAAATGGGGGGGTATGGTTCCAGGTATTTCTCCAAAAGACAGGATCCGGACAAGGTAGTAGCGATGTTCAACATTGAAATGATAGGTAAGGAATCTAAGTTCGGAAAGAACAGTGCATTCATCACAGGTTACGAGCGCTCTGATTTTGGGAAGATCCTGGAGAAGAACCTGGAGCATTCTATCTTCCATTTCTATCCTGATCCATATCCTGAACAGGATCTGTTCTTCCGTTCAGACAATGCGACACTGGCTAAGCAGGGTGTGCCTGCACATACAATTTCTACTGACCAGATTGATTCAGATAAACTATATCACAGCGTAGGAGATGAAGTGAATACCCTTGATATTAAAAACATCACGAGTACTATTCAGGCCATTGCTACCAGTGCGCGCAGCATTGTAGCGGGTACAGATACTCCAACAAGAATCACAGAATTAAAACGCTAGGATCAGGTTGGGATCCGGGCAGTTTGCCAGATATTTCGCTCTTTCGCTATAACGACATACGCCAGGATAGTCTCCCGCCTTCCCTTCCATATCCATGATGAGTTGGAAGTGAAGGTGTGGAGGCCAATGGCCATTCTCCTTTAAGGGGCCGAAATGGGCTATCATTTGCCCTGCAGCAACAGGTGCATCTACTTTTAATCCTTCCAGGTCGGCTACACTCAGGTGCCCGTATAAGGTATGAAAAGGCACACCATCCAGTACATGTTTCAGGATGATAGTAGCCCCGTAATCTCCCATTTGATTATTGAACTGAAAGCTATGTATCCAGCCATTCAGCGGTGCATATACCGGTGTGCCTACAGGGCCCCAGATGTCGATGCCCAGGTGTAAACGGCGTGGTTCGCTTTCTGTATCGAAATGTGCACTGCGGGCATAGATGGTTCTATGCTCGCCATAGCCGCCTATGCCAAAGGCAGCGTTGTGTCTGGCCAGAAATTGTGTGACATAGTCACTGAAACGAAGTTCATCGTCCAGGATATCAGGCGTCAGGTCTGTATTGGCGGCGGTAAAGTCCATGGATTGCAGGTGATCTTTAGCAGGATCAAATAATACGACTGGCTGAAACGGCTGGTGGCGTTGTAAGATCTCGGTTAACATAGTAAAAAAGAAGGCTGGCATTGCGCCAGCCTTGATTTATTAAACAACAATATTGATCATTCTTCCTTTCACGATCACTACTTTTTTGACAGGCTTGCCTTCGATCCATTTCTGTACGACCTCGTTGGCGAGTACAGTCTGTTCGATGGAGGCGTTGTCTGCATCCAATGAGAAGCCCAGTTCAGTACGGGTCTTACCATTCACTGCGATAGGGTAGTTAAACGCGTCTTCTTTTACATACTTCTCTTCGAATACAGGGTAAGGTGCATCGAGAATGCTGGTTGTATTGCCCAGGAGGTGCCACAGCTCTTCAGCGATATGCGGTGCATAAGGCGTGAGGAGGATCAGCATGGGTTCCAGTACACTACGTTTGTTGCACTTCAGGCTGCTCAGTTCATTCACACAGATCATGAACTGGCTTACAGCGGTATTGTAAGAGAAGTTCTCTGTATCGCTGTCGATTTTCTGAATGGTTTTGTGCAGCACTTTCAGTTCTTCAGGAGTCGCTTCACCTTCTTTTACGATCAGGCCTTTTTGCTCATCGGCAAAGAGGCGCCAGAGTTTTTTGAGGAAGCGGTGTACGCCTTCGATGCCTTTAGTATCCCATGGTTTGGATTGTTCAACAGGTCCGAGGAACATTTCGTACATGCGGAAGGTGTCTGCGCCGTATTTATCAACGAGTACATCCGGGTTGACGGTATTGTACTTGCTCTTACTCATTTTCTCTACTTCAGATTTGCAGGTGAACTGGCCATCCTGCAACAGGAAGATCGCGTTGTCAAAGTCTGCTTTCCATTTTCTGACAGCTTCAATATCCAGTACCACCCCGTCTACGTAGTTTACATCTACGTGAATAAAGCTTTCTACCACATGGTTTACATGCATAGAATCCAGGAATTCTGCTAAGGATGCATCCTGAACTCTGATCAGTTCAATGATCTCCCGGATCTTGATGTCGCCGTAGCTACTGGAGATGTATACCTGCTTGTTATCCGGCAGGGAGATAGGTTCAATTTCATCAGCGCCTGTATGGTGATCGCTGTGGATAAACCTTAACCGTTTTACAAATCTGGATGAACCCTGAATCATACCCTGGTTGATCAGCTTCTTGTAAGGCTCATCAAAACCGATATAACCCAGATCGAACAGTACTTTGGTCCACAGGCGTGAATACAGCAGGTGTCCTACTGCGTGTTCTGTACCACCGATGTAAACATCCACCTGATTCCAGTAGTCGGTGGCTGCGCGGCTTGCAAACGCTGACTTGTTAGAAGGATCTGCATAGCGCAGGAAGTACCAGCTACTACCTGCATAACCAGGCATAGTGTTGGTTTCACGTTTAGTGTTGGCATCTATATTCACCCAGTCAGTGATGTTAGCCAGTGGGCCTTCACCATCTTCACCTGGTTTATAAGAGTCTACCTTGGGCAGTTCTACAGGCAGTTCGCTTTCGTCTACAGCGTATGGAATACCATTTTTGTAAACGATCGGGAAGGGCTCACCCCAGTAGCGCTGACGGCTAAAGCCTGCATCGCGCATTCTGAAGTTGGTCTGCTTTTTACCTATACCCATCGCTTCTACCTTATCAGCTACTATCTCCATGGCCTGCCTCATTGGCACACCGTTCAGGAAGTCGCTGTTCTGGAGTGTAGCATCCTTGGTAGGATTTGCTTCTGCACCATTGAAGTCGTTACCGATGATATTGGTGATCGGAATATTAAAGTGTTTCGCAAAGCCAAAGTCACGCTGGTCGCCGCAAGGTACCGCCATGATGGCACCTGTACCATAGCCTGCCAGTACGTATTCAGAGATCCATACCGGGATTCGTTTGCCATTGAATGGATTCAGCACATAAGCGCCGGTAAAGCAACCGGTGATTTGCTTCACTTCTGCCATACGCTCACGCTCGGAGCGGCTCTGCACATAATCCAGGTATTTTTCTACAGCAGCTTTGTGCTCAGCAGTTGTGATCTTAGTTACCAGCTCATGCTCAGGGGCTATTACCATGAAGTCAACACCAAAGATGGTATCAGGACGGGTAGTATATACTCTTAAGCCTTCGCTGTCGTTACCATCGAATTTGAAGGTGATCTCAGCACCCTGGCTCTTCCCGATCCAGTTACGCTGCATTTCCTTCATCGCTTCACTATAGTTCACAGTTTCCAGACCTTCGAGCAGGCGGTTGGCATACTCGGTGATACGGAGGAACCACTGACGCATTTTTTTCTTTACTACCGGGTGGCCGCCACGTTCACTCACACCATTTATCACCTCATCGTTAGCCAATACGGTACCCAGGGCTGCACACCAGTTCACCTCTGCATAGGCGAGGAAAGCGATGCGATAGTGCATGAGGATCTCCCGCTGATGAGCTTCACCATAACTTTTCCAGTCTGCAGCAGAGAAGGATATGGCACGGTCGCCGGGGCATTCATGGTTAGTGTTACCTTCTTTTTCGAAGATAGCAATCAGCTCAGGAATGCGTTTTGCCTTCTGTGCACTACGGTCAAACCAGCTATCGAACAGCTGGAGGAAAAGCCATTGTGTCCATTTATAGTAATCAACATTGCTTGTATTCACCTCTCTTTCCCAGTCAAAGCAGAAACCGATGTTATCCAGTTGACTGCGGAAGGAAGCGATATTTACAGCGGTGGTCACAGCAGGGTGCTGACCTTTTTCAAGGGCATACTGTTCTGCTGGCAGACCAAAGGCATCCCAACCCATAGGGTGTAGTACATTAAAGCCTTTTAGTCTTTTATAACGAGCATAGATGTCAGACGAAATATATCCTAGCGGGTGGCCTACATGGAGGCCTGATCCTGACGGATAGGGAAACATATCAAGCACATAGCACTTGGGCTTTTGGTTATTGATGCTAACCCTGTAAGCTTTCGAGGTGCTCCAGGACTCCTGCCACTTTTTCTCAATAACCCTGAAATTATATTCCATATAATTGATGAATTAACCGGACGTAACGCTACGCCCTGTTGACTTAAAATAACGTTAAAGGATGACAAAAGTAAACATAACTGCTAATTTTTATTACTTTCGCCTATAAACGGTAGTTTAATGGCGCAGCAACCCGGGAAATCATCATCTAGAAAATCCAAACCTTCTTACCTGTATTCCATTATTGGAGTAGCACTGGTCCTATTCCTACTGGGAACGTTGGGGCTTATTGTAATCCATGCCAACAAGCTCAGTGAATATTTTAAAGAAAGCATTGAAATTCAGGTGATCCTTAGGGACAACGTGAAGGAAGAGCAGGCAATCGCCCTTCGTGATTCTATTGCCGGCAGGCCTTATGTCAAGTCGATCGAATACGTATCTAAAGATATGGCAGCCGAGCGCTTTAAAAAGGAGTTCGGGGAAGATTTCATCACCTTACTGCAATATAATCCATTATATGCCAGTATCAATGTGAAGGGGAATGCCCGGTACGTAAATCCGGACAGCCTGTCAGTGATAGAGGCAAATCTGGCTCAGCAGCCTATAGTAAGAGAGATTTCTTACCAGCGAGGACTGGTATCCAAGCTGAATGAAAACGTTCGAAAAATCGGATTCGTGATCCTGGGGATCAGCATAATGTTGGCATTGGTAGTCATCGTACTGATAGACAATACAATACGTCTGGCTATGTTCAGCAACCGTTTCCTGATTAAAACAATGCAGATGGTAGGTGCCACCAGGTGGTTCATTGCCAAGCCTTTCGACCTCCGCAGTATTATTAATGGGGCACTGAGTGCCATATTGGCTATTGCCGGTTTGATAGGGATTCTCTATTTTGCAGACAAGTTACTTCCAGAGCTCAGTTCCATGAGAGACTACTTTATGACATCTGTCCTGTTTATAGGCATGATCGTGATAGGCATCTTCATCTCACTGGTGAGCACACACCGCTCAGTAATGAAATACCTGAAGCTGAAACTGGATGATTTATATTGATTGATAATTTTCTACATCATATGATTAAAGAAACCAAACAAGCTGACAAAGCAGTGATCGATAGCCGTCCTGTTTTCGCAAAAGATAACTATAAATACATGATAGCGGGCCTGGTGATTACTGTGATCGGCTTTTTGCTGATGACCGGTGGTTACAATAACGATGCTACCAAATTCAAACCAGAAGAAGTGTATAGCTTCCAACGTATTACGCTGGCTCCTATTGTGATCCTGTTGGGTCTGGCAGTAGAAGTTTTTGCGATTATGCGCAGACCAAAGCAATAATACCTGCAACTCTTTATAATTCAGGCGATGATACTATTTCATCGCTTTTTTTTATTTAAAACGGATAAATCAGCTAATTCCATGAGCATTCTGGATGCCATTATCATTGCCATCGTCGAAGGATTAACCGAGTTCTTACCTATTTCGTCTACCGGCCACATGGTCATTACCAGTGCTATATTGGGTATTGGAGACGATGACTTCACTAAACTTTTTGAGATTGTTATACAGCTGGGGGCAATATTAGCTGTGGTTGTTTTGTATTGGAAGAAATTCTTTGTGTTCGATAAGAATCGCATCCCCTTTTATATCAAACTGGTGCTGGCTACAATTCCCGCGTTGATACTGGGTTTCCTGTTCCACCACAAAATCAAGGACCTGATGGGTTCTCCGATGGTGGTAGCAGTCAGCCTGTTCCTGGGGGGTATTGTATTACTGTTTGTAGATAACTGGTTTACCAATCCAACTATCGATAAGGATGAGAAAGTGAGCAACTTCAGGGCTATCCGCATTGGGTTCTTCCAATGTCTGGCGTTGATTCCGGGTGTGAGCCGCAGTGCTGCTTCCATTATTGGAGGTATGCAGCAGAAGCTGACCCGCAATGCTGCCGCTGAGTTCTCGTTCTTCCTGGCGGTACCAACTATGTTCGCTGCTACCTGCTATGATCTGTATAAAAGTAAAGATGCACTGGCAAGTAATACCGGCAACTTCCAGCTGCTGGCTATTGGATTTGTCATTGCATTCATCGTAGCATTGCTGGCGATCAAGCTGTTTATCGGCGTATTGAAAAGGTACGGTTTCCGTGTTTGGGGTGTATATCGTATACTGGTAGGAGGGGCTATCCTGGTGGCTATGTATATGGGGTACAATCTCTCCGTAGCCTGATAAAAATTTAATATCCCTATACCCACATGAAGAAGATTCTATTGTGCCTGGCAGCAATGGCTGCAGGGCAGCACATTGTTCATGCCCAGGCAAATTTTATACCTGGGGTTGTAATTACCCAGCAGCATGACTCCCTGAGAGGGCTGATTAATGTGAAAAACTGGCAGACAAATCCCGCCGAGATTGATTTTAAATCGGATAACAATGCGGCAAGTCACATATATAAGGCTACTGAAATTAATGGTTTCATTATCCCGGAGAAGAATGCAGTTTTCCTGAGTAAACACCTTAATGCGGATGTGACCTACTATGAGACGAGTACCATTAGTGATCAACCGCGTATTGTAGAATATCTCGATACCATTGCTTTCCTGGAGCGACTGGTACCCGGTCAATACCCTCTCTACGCTTATACTGATATTCATCATCGTGATCATTACCTTTATGAAGCTCCCGGAGTCCCAACGACTGAACTGGTGTATGTCAAAACGATTGTGTCTACTAGTGAAGGAGACGGTTTTTATGAAAGGAAGACATACCAGGAGCAGCTGGATACCCTGTTTAAGGATAATCCCAAACTGGCAAATCAAAACCGGTTTCTAAAATACTATGAATCGTCACTGGTAAAAGCTTTTGTTGCTTATAATAAATTTAAAGATCCTTCAGCAGCTGCAATGGTAGTGGTGGGAAAGAAGGTAAGAAATCCTGTATGGTTTGGTGTGATAGCAGGGGTGAGCTTCAACAGTTATAAATTTTCAGGTTCAAACAAACTAGTGGGTGGAGATTATACATCATCTGTGAACCCAACAGTGGGTGTTTTTGTTGATATCCCATTCAATGGGGCAAGCCGGAAGTTCTCTCTCTATAATGAGATCCTTTATAAGACAGTCAATACATCTGCTGTATTGCATGGCCCTGTATATAATAATTATGAGAATGATGAGGTGAAGTTTGGGTTTGCATATGCACAGATCAATATCATGGCACAGTATACTTACCCTAAAGGGAATATCAGGCCTTTTGTGCATATAGGTATGGGCAATGCAATTGTTGTAAGCACAAGTGATAATGATTATTATGCTGTTAGTTCAAAGTCGCATAGCATAGCTATTAATGGTATCCGAAAGCATGAGGAGTCTGCGATAGCTGGTGTGGGTGTAAGGGCTTCCCGATTTCAGGTAGAGGCGAGGTATGCTACTTCAACAGGTTGGGTGCCTTTTTCAACCAGTAGGGTGGGGGTGCATAGTTTGCAGATTATAGCCGGAGTAAGATTCTGATAAATAAAAAAGCTTCTGCCAGGGCAGAAGCTTTTTTATTTTACCCTTTCACTGCCAGTAGCAATTCCAGGTCAGTATATTTTAGTTTGAACTTTTCACTCAGGTGATAATTGGTCAAAGCCCCTTTGTATAGATAAATTCCGTTCCGCACTCCTCTCTTTATCCACACGAGGTTCTCAAATCCACCGTCATCTGCAGCTTCCAGCAATAACGGCATCAGTACATTGCTGATCGCTTCTGACGCTGTGCGTGCAAAACCAGATGGAATATTAGGTACACAATAATGTACGACATCATACTTCTTGAACACCGGATTCTCATGACTGGTGATCTCTGAAGTTTCAAAACAACCACCTCTGTCTATACTTACATCCACAATCACTGATCCCGCTTTCATATTGCTCACCATAGATTCCGTCACCACAATAGGTGTACGGCCATTCTGGGAAGACAATGCACCTACAGCCACATCAGCATTCCGCAGTTGTTCTGCCAGTACTTTAGGCTGAATAACAGAGGTAAATACACGTACGCCGATGTTGTTTTGCAGGCGTTTCAGCTTGTAGATATTATTGTCGAATACTTTTACCGAAGAACCTAAAGCCATGGCTGTGCGGGCCGCAAATTCGCCCACAATGCCTGCTCCGATGATCACGACTTTGGTAGGGGGGATTCCTGTCACTCCCCCGAGCAGGATACCTTTACCCTTGTTGCTATTGCTCAGGTACTGACTGGCAAGCAGCATCACTGCGCCACCGGCTATTTCACTCATTGCCCGTACAATAGGGTAGGTGCCTGCATCGTCTTTGAGATTCTCAAACGAGAGCAGGGTAATCCGCTTCTCCATCATCTTCTGTACCTGCTCTATTTTAAGGGCAGCCAGGTGGATGGGAGAAATTACGATCTGGTGAGGATGCAGCAACTCTATTTCCTCATCATTGAGTGGGGCTGATTTTACAATAATCTCCGCTTTGAATACTTCTTTCTTATCGTATATTATTTCGGCGCCGGCTTCTGAAAAATCTGTGTCATAAAAATGAGAGCCATCGCCTGCTTTATGTTCTACCACGATATGATGACCATTGCTGGCCAGTATACTTACCGCATCTGGTGTCAGGGCTATGCGGTTTTCCTGGAAGGAAGTTTCTTTTGGAATACCTAAATATAAACGGGAATTTTTCTGAGGAATATCCAATGTTTCTTCCAGCGGTGAATATGTAAAGCCAGCACTCACAACAGGTTTTTGCCTTTGCTCCATATAGTTGTCAAAATTGATCCGGGTGAATTTTTCCTTGTATCCAAAGATACATTATTTGTTCAAAGCAACTTTACATTGATTACTTTACCCGCAGCTGTCTCCGCTGATCAGGCAGTATTGTCAGTTGCAATCGAATGGTGTCTTCCGGAAGCAAATTCTCTATGATATCCGGCCATTCTACAAAGCAAATGGCGCCATCCTGATAGATAGTATCCTCTACACCCGCGCCTATGGCCTCCTCTTCGTCCCGCAACCGATACAGATCCAGGTGGTAAATATTACGTGTTGCACCGTCATTAGTACGATAGGCGTACTGGTTGATAATAGAGAAGGTAGGACTGGCTGTCGTATCCTCCACCCCTTTAGCTGCACATAGTGCCTTTACAAATGTAGTTTTGCCGGCACCCATGGCACCCTCCAGGGTAAAAATTTGTTGTGTCCCATATGCTGCCCAGAAATTTTGGGCTACCTGGGGCAGCTCCTCAATAGTAAAGGTCCATTCCATCTCGTAAATGTAATTAAATAACCGTAATCTATTGGTTGATACCCCGTTGCATTAATAAAAGACTTTCAGAAACAATTGATTTTCTGTTACTTTCATAGTGGCGTGCTACTCCGTTGCATTAATATTTTATTCACATGAATCGGGGGTAGATACCTTTGTAATGTTAATCAGTCACTAATGGAAACGATCAGTTGTAAAGTTAAAGGAATGAACTGTACCAGCTGTGCTTTGACGGTATCCAAATATCTTCAGCACAAAGGTATGCAGGACGTAAATGTGAGTTTTGCCACAGAGGAATTGAGTTTTACCCTGCCGGAAGGAGTGGAGACGAACACCAAAGATATTCTCTCTGGTATTGACCAGCTGGGATACCAGGTGGTATTGCCTGACCAACCTCAACCTAAAACCGCTTTCCTGCGTTCACTGACGTTTAAGTTTATTTTCTGCGCCATCTTTACTGCTCCCCTGTTATTACATATGTGGGTGCATTGGGCATGGCTCCATAACCCGATCGTTCAGCTTTGCCTGTCTACGCCGGTTTTTCTGGTAGGTATGTGGCATTTTGGCCGGAGCGCTATCCGCTCGCTGACCAATGGTATGGCGAATATGGATGTACTGATCGCCCTGGGCGCTATTGCCGCTTATAGTTATAGTCTCACAGGCACCCTGCTGAATCTGGGACCTGATTATATGTTTTACGAAACAGCTGCTGCCATCATTACCCTGGTATTCCTGGGCAACCTGCTGGAAGAGCGTTCTGTAAAGCAAACTACGACAGCCATCACTGCTCTTGCAAAAATGCAGGTGACCACTGCACGTCGCATTGACGAACACGGTGATCATGAACATATTCATGTAGTGGACAACCAGGCACTGCGTACCGGTGATAAAGTACTGGTGAATACGGGAGATATGATCCCTATGGATGGCACCATCTACTGGGGCAGTGGTCTCATCAATGAGTCTATGATCACCGGGGAAAGCACTCCTGTACGCAAGGGCGAAAAAGATAAAGCCATCGGAGGTACCCTGCTGGAAGAAGGAAGCATCAAAATGTTCATCACCGCTACCGGCAAGGATACTGTACTCTCCTATATTATCGACCTCGTAAAACAGGCACAGGGCAATAAGCCTCCTATGCAGAAACTGGCCGATAAGATCAGTGCCGTCTTCGTACCATTGGTATTAGGAATTGCGGTATTGACATTCTTAGGCTGGTCCATCTTTGGTCATATCACAATTGGTGCCGCTATTATGAGAAGTATTGCTGTACTGGTGATTGCCTGTCCATGTGCCATGGGCCTTGCTACACCTGCCGCTGTGATGGTAGGATTGGGCAGGGCGGCTAAAAATGGTATTCTCATCAAAGGAGCACAAACACTGGAAGCGTTTAAGGATATAAAATATGTAGTGCTGGATAAAACAGGTACCCTCACTACCGGCAAACTGCAACTTGGCAATTATCACTACGAAGGCATGACCGAAAAGGAATTTGCCCAGACAGTGTATAGCTTGGAGAAATTCTCTTCACACCCTATTGCCCGTTCTTTGGTAAGTATCTGGAAAAAAGAAGGAGAAGTGAAGCTGACACAGATCCGTGAAATAAAAGGGCGTGGTATGCAGGCAAAAGATCCAGCAGGTAATGAATGGCAGCTAGGGTCTTTTGAAATGGCAAAACACACGACTGCTGATGACAGCCATAACCTGTACCTGTTGAAAAACGGGCAGCTGGCAGGCTGGATAGACCTGATAGACGAAGTGAGACCTGATGCTGCACAGATGGTATCCATGTTGCAGAGCAGAGGGATTACCCCGGTGCTGCTGAGTGGTGATACCGAACGTAAATGCCGGGAGCTGGCAGCATTGACAGGTATCCGGGAAGTGTTCTCCAGCCAAACTCCGGAACAGAAATTACAAAAGATCGATAGCCTCATGAAAGAGGCGCCGGTAGCGATGGTGGGCGATGGAATCAACGATGCTCCGGCACTGGCCAGAGCCACGATTGGTATTTCCCTGAGCGATGCTACGCATATTGCCATGCAGAGCGCCAATGTGATCTTATTGAATAGTAAATTGTCTTCCCTGCCCCTGGCATTAGGACTGGGCAAACATACCTTCCTCACTATACAACAGAACCTTTTCTGGGCATTTCTGTACAATGTGATTGCCATTCCTTTTGCAGCCTTTGGGGTACTGAGCCCTATCTCCGGCGCGGGTGTGATGGCGGTTTCCGATATCGTACTGGCCGCGAATTCCGTGCGCCTGCGGTACAAGAAAGTAATATAGTACATTTACAGTGTGACGACTCCTACAGAAATACTTAAGAAATACTGGGGCTATGCGCAATTTCGTCCTTTGCAGGAAGACATTATTCAGTCTGTCAGCAATGGTCAGGATACGCTGGCGTTAATGCCCACCGGTGGTGGAAAGTCCATCTGCTTTCAGGTACCCGCTCTTATGAAAGAAGGGCTCTGCCTGGTAGTAACACCGCTCATCGCATTGATGAAGGACCAGGTGGCGAATCTTCGTAGCCGTAATATTCCTGCGGCGGCTATCTATGCCGGTATGTATTATCAGGATGTGGAAAAGCTACTGGAAGAAGCGCGTCGCGGTTCCTACAAATTCCTCTATGTATCCCCTGAACGGTTGCAGAGCCGGCGTTTCCTGGAGTATTGTGACGGCCTGCCTGTTACCTTGCTGGCAATAGATGAGGCACACTGTATTTCTCAATGGGGATATGACTTTCGCCCTGCCTATCTCGAAATTGCAGAGATCCGGACACAATTTCCGGGGGTACCGGTATTGGCACTCACTGCATCGGCTACACCCAAAGTACAACAGGATATCTGTGAGAAGTTGCGCATGCATAAGCCAGCTATTTTTAGCAAGAGCTTTGTACGGAGCAATATTTCCTATAGCGTCATTGAAGAAGGCGATAAGCAACCCAGGTTATTACACATATTACAGCGGGTACCCGGTAGTGCAATCATTTATTGCCGCAATAGAAAAGGTACCCGTGAACTCGCAGATATGCTGGAGCAGAACGGAATTTCTGCCAGTTATTATCATGCGGGATTGACAGGAGAGGAGCGGACTGCCCGTCAGGAATTGTGGATTCAGGGTAGGATCAGGGTGATGGTGTGTACCAATGCATTTGGGATGGGGATTGATAAACCTGATGTGAGAATGGTGATCCATGCAGATGCCCCTGAAAGTCTGGAAGCTTACTACCAGGAAGCAGGCAGAGGAGGGCGGGATGAGCAGAAAGCCTATGCTGTATTGCTCTACCATTCCTCAGAGCTGGATAGAATGAAGGAGATGGTAACTTTGCAGTTTCCCGGTCAGGATCAGGTGAGAGGAATTTATCAGGCTCTGGTGAATTACCTGCAGGTGCCGGTAGGTGGTGGAGAAGGTGTGTATTTTGATTTTGACATCAACGACTTCGTACAGAAATTCGAACTGAATATAACAGTTGCATATAGTGCGCTGCGCATATTGGAACAGGAAGGTATTTTGCAGTTGAGCGAGAGCGTGTTTATGCCATCAATGGTGGAGTTCATCGTGAACAGGCAGACCCTGTTTGCGTTTGATGCCGCACAACCTGGATTGTCTGCCCTTGTACAGACATTGTTGCGTACTTACGAAGGGATCTTTGACAATCCAGTGCCAGTGTATGAAAGGCAACTGGTGCGCATCCTGCATCTCAAAGAACCGGAAGTAATACTGGGCTTGCAACACCTGCATCAGCGGGGAATTATCAGGTACAAACAGCGGAAGACGGTACCACAGTTATCGTTTGTAGAGCAGCGGGTATCCACACAGCATCTGAGGATAGATACAGAAAGGGTAAAAGGGAGAATGAAAGCGTATCAGGATAGGCTGGATGCGATACTGGAATATGTAAAAAATGAAAAGCAATGCCGTACGCAGCTGTTGGTCGCGTATTTTGGAGAGAAAGATGCGCAGCCTTGTGGCATTTGTGATGTATGTATAGCGCAGAAGAAAAAGCCGGTGGATTTTAAGGCGATTTCGGGGTTATTATTAGCTGAGCTGACGAGTACTCCAATTGAATGGGATGTGATCCAGAATAAGCTAAAAGAGGTGAATGAAGCGGAGTTAATGGAAGTGACCCAATTCCTGATCAGCGAAGAAATAATTGTAAGAGATGAAGAAGGCCGCTTACGCACTAAAAATTAAACAGTCGACAAAAAGAATAGCGCTTTTACCCAAGGTAAAAGCGCTATTCTTTTTGCTATTTAAGTGATACTAATTTCTTCGCATTACTACTTTCAAATGCCGCCTCGATAATCCTGATCACATTCACCGCATCGCTTGCTGGTACAGGATTTGGCCCCTTTCCATTCAGCGCATGATAGATTCCGTCATAGTATTCCTGGTAGTCCCCTTTAGGAGAAGGTAAATACTCCCGCACCACTTTTCCATCCCTCTCAGTATGCAGCAATCCCCACTCATGAATGCCTTCTATACCCCAACCCGGTGCACCCGGCATCAGTCCCTGCTGTAACATCGTCTCCTGCGTGTCTGCTTTTGTCTTAATAAAAGACCCTTTACGTCCATGAAACTGATAGGAAGGAATTGGCTCTCTGGTAATATAGCTACACTTCAGTCGCACGCGCAGGTGCTCATAAAAAAACACCAGTTCAAAATAGTCATCCACCTGTGAATTTTTCCTGATCGTTCTGATATCTGCCCAGATAGCATCTGGCATACCAAACAGGATCAGTGCCTGATCTACGAGGTGTGAGCCCAGATCATACAATCCGCCGGTACCGGGTAGTTTCTCTTCCTTGTGTTTCTTATAACTCAGCTCTTCGCGATAGCGATCATAGTGAATTTCTGCTTCCAGCACTTCACCCAGGTCACCACTGTTCAGCACCTGTTGTACGATCTTAAAATCACTATCAAAGCGTCTGTTATGATACACGCTCAGCAGCAACCCCTTAGATGTCGCGAGTTCCGCCAGCTCTTTCCCTTCAGCGGCATGCACGGTGAACGGCTTTTCTACGATCACATTCTTTCCCGCTTCCAGTGCGGCTTTGGTGTAATCATAATGTGTATAATTAGGCGTATTGACTACGATCAGGTCCAGTTCAGGATCTTTGATCATATCTTCCACACTGGTATATACTTTCACATCAGGATAGCGCTGTCTTGCGAGGTGCTTACTTCTTTCTACTACAGCAAAGAATGTAAACCCCGGATGTGTGTGAATGAAGGGCGCATGAAAGATATGCCCGGACATACCATAGGAACAAATCCCTGCTTTGATAATTTTCTCCATATCCTAGATTTTAATTAAAACCAACTACTTTTTTTGCGGCTCTTACCTCCTAATCCTAATACGCCCAATACACCTCTTGTGAGTTCCGTCATTACAGTCCGCCCCACCTGTTTGGCAACAGGACTGCTCAGTACTGTATCCAGTATACTTTTTTCTTCCGGTTGTTTTTTAGTACTGGTTGTTTTAGTGGCAGCAGGCGCACTTTTCTCCGCCGCTTCCTGCAACTTGGCTATCAGTATCTCGTAAGCACTTTCATTGTCGATTTCCTGGTTGTACTTCTTCGCGATCCTGCTGCTGCTCACCAATGAATCCATCTCTCCATCAGAGAGCACATCCATACGGGAGCGTGGTGTCACCAGCATGGTGGCTGCCAGTGGAGTAGGAATACCTTTCTCATTCAGACAGGTGAACAATGCTTCTCCGATGCCAATCTGGGTGAGCAGTTCATCTGTTTTATAAAAATCAGACAGCGGATAATTCTCTGCTGTTTGTTTAATCGTCTTACGGTCGTTGGCAGTAAATGCACGTAGGGCGTGCTGTACTTTCATACCCAGCTGTCCCAGTATGGAAGGAGGCACATCCATTGGATTCTGTGTACAGAAGAAGATGCCAACACCTTTGGACCGGATCAGTTTAATGATTGTTTCAATTTGCTGTAACAGTGCTGAACTGGCCTCCTGGAATACCAGGTGGGCTTCGTCTATGAACAGCACCAGTTTGGGCTTTTCCATATCACCTTCTTCCGGCAGGGTAGCGTACAGTTCTGCCAGCAGGCTAAGCATAAATGTGGAAAACAATTTGGGCTTATCCTGAATATCTGTAACTCTTACGATAGAAATCATGCCTCTGCCATCATCGCTGATGCGCAGCAGGTCATCTACATCAAAAGAGATTTCTCCAAAGAATTTATCGGCACCCTGTTGCTCCAACGCAATTACTTTTCTCAGGATGGTACCTGCCGATGTGGTAGAGATCTTACCATAATCTTTTTCCAGTTCTGCCTTGCCTTCGTCACTCACATACTGCAATACTTTCTTGAAATCTTTCAGGTCCAGCAGGGGCATTTTGGTATCATCACAATATTTAAAGATCATAGCTACCAATCCTTCCTGCGTATCGTTTAATTCCAGAATGCGGGAGAGTAACACAGGGCCAAACTCACTTACGGTGGCTCTCAGGCGGGCACCTTTTTCATTACTAAGAGACAGTAGTTCTACCGGGTAGCCGGAGGGAGACCAGCTGCCACCGATCTTTTCATAACGCTCTTTAATCCTGTCACTGTTGGTGCCGGCAGCTGCTACACCACTCAGGTCGCCTTTGATGTCCATGAGCAGTACTGGTACACTGGCATCACTCAGACCTTCGGCAATCACCTGCAGGGTTTTGGTTTTACCGGTACCGGTGGCACCGGCTATCAATCCATGTCTGTTCATCGTTTTCAATGGCAGGAACACGTCCGCTCCACTTACAACATCGCCATTCAGCATGGCACAACCGAGTTTAAATCGTTCACCTTTGAAGGTGTATCCATTTTGGATTTGTGACAGGAATGCTTCTTTATCAGCCATGGGGTATAAATTTCTCTGAAGATAAAAAAAAGGATGTATCGGTAATAGAATTACCTGCTGAGAATTTCCTGAAGCAATACCTGTTGCCAATAAAAAGAGCCTGTATCTTTTTTGATACAGGCTCTTTCGAAATGTTTATGAAAAAAGCATTTAGAGATCTTCTTCTCTTTCCAGCATGAGTATCGCGCTCTGCGGTACGATGAAGTATTTTTCACCCTGGTAGGACACTTCTGTAGAACCGTTGAGCAGGAAGATAGCCAGATCGCCTTCCTTTGCCTGCAAAGGAATATACTTCACTTTTTCTTCCTCTCCTTTCCAGGCGTCATCGTCTTCAGAAGGTAATGGAATGGCATAACCAGGACCAGTTTTGATCACATATCCCGATTGAACCTTTTCCTTTTCCTGCATACCGGGAGGCAAATAAAGCCCACTTTCTGTGCGTTCATTAGGGGTCAATGGTTTTACCAGTACCCTGTCGCCTACAACAATCAGCTTTTTCAATTTATTATCTATTGTCAGGTGTGTTGCCATGGTCTACTTAATACAAAATGTATGCAGCAGGCATGGGTAATGCCAAGATGACATACATTACAGTGCGGACAGCGGGAAGGTTTCTCCCGCCCTGATGCCTTTCTCTGTTTGTTGCAGCACCACGCATTCTACAGCCGGATCGTGCTCTAAATACAGCACATATTGCTGCTCCAGGGCCTCAGTCAGGTAAGTTTTCTTCTCCTGAAGGGTTGTCAGCGGGAACATGTCATATGCCATAACGTATGGCATTGGAATGTGTCCGATGCTGGGGAGCAGGTCTGCCATATAAAGGATCGTCTTGTCCTTGTATTTGATTTGCGGCAGCATCTGTGCATTAGTATGCCCGTTTACAAACCGGATATTGATATTATCAGTAAAGGATATGCCTTCTTTTACTTCCACGAATTTCAGCTGACCACTCTCCTGCATCGGCAGGATGTTTTCTTTCAGGAAGGAAGCTTTCTCTCTGTCATTGGGTTTAATGGCCCAGTTCCAGTGATCTTCATTGCTCCAGTAGGTGGCATTTTTGAAGGCTGGCAGCAGTTTGTCACCTTGTCTTATAATGGAACCTCCGCAATGGTCAAAGTGCAGATGGGTCATGAATACATCTGTGATGTCATCTTTGTGGAATCCCAGTTTCGCCAGTGAGCTATCCAGGGTCGCATCGCCATGCAGGTGGTAATGACCGAACCATTTCGCATCCTGTTTGTCACCAATACCAGTGTCTACGAGGATCAGGCGCTTCCCATCTTCAATAAGCAGGCAGCGCATGGCCCAGGAGCATAAATTATTTTCGTCTGGTGCATTTAGTTTGTGCCAGATACTCTTGGGTACTACGCCGAACATAGCCCCCCCATCCAGTTTAAAATAGCCCGTGTCTATGGTATATAGTTTCATACAATTGAAATTTCTATTGTAGTTGCTTTTGCTTTTTCCGTGCGGAGAACAGCCATGCGAGGCCAATCAAAAAGAAGGCTGCCAGTGCAATCACAGAATTACGCATACTGCCGGTCGCCTCATGGATAACCCCGAAGGTGATCATACCAATCACGATAGAAAGCTTTTCCGTTACATCATAATAACTGAAGAAACTGGCGGTATCTTCCGTTTCCGGCATTAGTTTGGCGTAGGTAGAGCGGCTAAGGGATTGAACACCTCCCATAACCAGGCCTACGGCTGTGGCCAGTATATAAAAATCGGTAACTGTCTGCATACGGTACCCCGCAAAGCAGATGGCTATCCATACGCATATCACCCCAATCAAAACAGGCAGGTTGCCAAACTTACCAGAGAGCCATGCAATGCCTGAAGCACCGGCAATCGCTACTACCTGAATGACTACTACCACACTGATAAGGATGGGAGCTTCCAGATGTAGTTCCTGGGAACCAAACATTGTTGCTGCCATCATCACCGTCTGTACACCCATGCTGTAAAAGAAGAAACCTCTCAGGAAACGCTTCAGCACCGGCATTGTTTTTACCTGTGCATACACTTTACGCAGTTCTGCAAAACCTTCAGTCAGTACCCCACTTTTATGGTCTGATATGGTTCCTTTGGATGCAGGTAGTCGTAAAAAAGTGATCTGTGCAAAACCGATCCACCATACGCCTACCAGCAGGAAAGTAACGAGCACCGCCTGGCCCCCACTGATACCGAATGGTTTAATTGTAACCAGTGCAAAACCGATCAACTGCAACAGCACGCTTCCAACATAGCCCATGGCAAAGCCTTTGGCACTGACGCGGTCACGGTCTTCTTCTGCTGCGATCTCAGGCAGATAGGAATTATAAAATACCAGCCCTCCACAATAGCCAAGGGTAGCAAGAATAAAGAAAATTACCCCGTATTCCACATTGCCTCCTCTGAACAGGTACAGCGCACTACAGCTGATACCTCCCAGCCAGGTGAACATCATGAGATAACGTTTTTTATTACCCCTTGTATCTGCAATAGAAGACAGAATAGGGGAGGCAATTGCAGCGATCAAAAATGCTGCTGCCATCGCGTAGTCATACAGGGCGGAATTGATAAAGTATTTTCCAAAGAAAGGAATGCGGTTACTGCCAAAGGCTGCTTTGGTAGATTCTGTAAAGTAGATAGGGAAAAAGGTAGTTGTAATTACCAGATTGTAAACGGAGTTAGCCCAGTCATACATGGCCCACCCGTTAATTACTTTCTTACTGGCAGTCTTTTGCATATGCATCTCGTATTATGGGGTTCAATATACGATTAAAGCACTAATCCCCATATCATTTGTAGTCCAAGATACTTATGCGCTGTTCACACATGAAATACTCCTGCTCATCATTAGAGCTGACAATGATCATTCGATCTTTTGCATAGGTCGTAATCAGGTCCTGGTATAGCTTTACACCGGCTGCATCCAGATTCGTACAGGGTTCATCCAGCAGTAATACCGGCACATCCGAAAAGATAGCCAATGCCAGTTTCAGTCTTTGCTTCATGCCTGAAGAAAAGTGCTTGACCTGTTTACGCATGGAGGTAGCCAGACCTACTGTTTCCGCTGCTTTTTGCGGCGTGATACCGGGTATGAACTGCTTAAATTGCAGGTGAAAACCGATGCTTTCTGCGAGGGTAAATTCTTCGATCAGTTCCAGGTAGGGAGCTGCAATGGCACAGTAAGTAAAAAACTGATCGGCGGGTAATGGGGCGTTGGAATGATGGTAGGTCACGGTGCCTTCGTTGTGCAATAAATGTCCGCTCACTACCTGCAATAATGTAGACTTACCTGAACCGTTAGGTCCAAGAATGGCATAACGTTGTCCCGCTTCAAAGGTAGCATTGACCCTACGAAAAATCCAATCGTAGTTAAAGCGTTTACCAGTCTGGTCCAGCGTTATTTTCATTCGTCCTCATTATTTATAGAAAAGGCAATACCATATGTTTTGCACACATGGTATTGCCCATAAAAAATTTATTTTCATTCGTCACTGGAGAGAGACGTATATCCCTTCATGATACCACGACCGGACTCACGGATAAATGCAAGGATTTCATCCCTTTCATCCGTAGCAGGGTATTCGGCTTCGATGATGCTTACAGCTTTTGACAGCTTGTAGCCTTTCACGAAGATCACGCGGTAAAGGTCCAGAATATGGTTGATTTTCTCCAGAGAGAAACCTCTTCTTTTTAAACCGATAGAGTTCACGCCTACATAAGACAATGGCTCACGGGCAGCTTTTACGTAAGGAGGTACATCTTTTCTTACCAGTGAACCACCGGTTACGAAAGCGTGTGCACCGATCTTACAGAACTGTTGTACAGCCACCATACCTGCCAGCACTACGTGATCACCTACAGTGATGTGACCGGCAAGGGTCGTGTTGTTGGAAAATACACAGTAGTTACCTACCTCACAGTCGTGGGCGATATGGCTGTATGCCATGATCAGACAGTTGGATCCGATGACGGTTTTCCATTTGTCTCTGGTACCTCTGTTGATGGTTACGTACTCACGGATAGTGGTATTATCTCCAATAATGGTGGTGGTGTCTTCTCCGTCAAATTTGAGATCCTGTGGTATAGCGGATATAACGGAGCCCGGGAAGATACGGCAGTTCTTTCCAATCCTTGCCCCTTCCATGATGGTGACATTCGACCCGATCCAGGTACCATCACCGATCTCTACATTCTTGTGGATAACGGTGAAAGGATCAATTTTAACGTTTGGTGCCACCTTCGCGTCGGGGTGGATGTAAGTAAGCGGATGGATCATTGCTATTTTTTGGCGTCTCTAGTTTTAATGATTTGAGCAGTCAGGTCGCCCTCTGTAACGATCTTGTTACCTACAAATACAGTTCCCCGCATTTCTACAATACCTCGCCTGATAGGGCTGAGCAGCTCCATCTTCAGAATCATCGTATCACCCGGGAATACCTTTTGCTTGAACTTACAGTTGTCGATCTTAATAAAGTATGTATCGTAGTTTTCAGGATCAGGAACTGTATTCAGCGCAAGGATACCTCCACATTGTGCCAATGCCTCTACCTGTAATACACCCGGCATTACCGGATTGTTCGGGAAGTGGCCCTGGAAGTAGGGCTCGTTGAAAGTTACGTTCTTGATACCCACTACCTGTGTATCAGTCAGATCAATGATCTTGTCTACCAATAGCATCGGGAAGCGATGTGGCAGGGTCCGCTCTATACGTGGAAGGTCAAATATAGCCGGTTTATTAGGATCATATACAGGCACATCCTTAATGTGCTTGTTCTTCTTAATGTATTGTTTTAAACGACGGGCAAACTCCACGTTTGAAGCATGTCCCGGACGGTTGGCAATGATATGCGCCTTGATAGGATAACCTACCAGTGCCAGGTCTCCCAGGATGTCCAGCAGTTTGTGACGTGCAGGCTCATTAGGGAAACGGAGCTTGATGTTGTTCAAAATACCTTCACGTTGCTCTACACTGATATTCTTGCGTTGGAATACAGTTGCCAGGCGTGCCAGCTCTTCTTCACTTACAGGTTTATCAACGATCACGATAGCATTGTTAATATCACCACCTTTGATCAGGTTATTGTTGATCAGATATTCCAGCTCATGCAGAAATACGAAAGTACGGCAGGGAGCGATGTCAGATCTGAAGTCAGCCAGGCTGTTCAGGTTCGCGTGCTGTGTACCCAGTACCGGAGAGTTGAAGTCGATCATACAGGTGACACGGTAGTCTACTGCAGGCAGTGCTACCATTTCCACGTTCTTCTTGTCGTCGTAGTAGGTAATGTTGGTATCGATGGTATAATATACCTTCTTGGCATCCTGTTCTGCTACACCCGCCTGCTCGATGATCTCGATAAAAGGCATAGCGCTGCCATCCATGATGGGTACCTCAGGGCCATCAATATCTATTTCAACGTTGTCAACACCGGTACCTACCAGTGCTGCCATGATATGTTCGATTGTATTTACTCTTGCACCATTGTGTTCCAGGGTGGTACTTCTGGAAGTATCTACTACATAATCTACATCCGCCTTTACTACAGGTTGGTTGGGCAGATCAATACGTCTGAACTTAATACCCGATCCAGGAATGCCAGGTTTGAGGGTCATATTTACGCTGGCACCTGTGTGCAAACCTACACCCGATATGGTAACAGGACTTTTTATCGTATGCTGATTGGACGACTGTTGATTATCCATCATATTAATTAACTAATTTATCTTTTGTCTCTCTGGATTGGTCTGCAATTGGTTGTGGTGCAGGGAATTAAGGATTATTAAACACCTTCTCTTACAGAAAGTAACTGTTTCACCATATCCTCCAGCTCTTTTACCCTTTTTTCAAGGTCCGGCAAATTTCTAAAAATTGCCTGACTTTTTAATGAACTTTTGTAGTCAAAGGCAGGAGATCCCATCAGGGCAGTGTTAGACTCAGTTATGGATTTGGAAAGACCGCTCTGTGCGTTGATCTTAGTACCATCAGCCAGCTGGATGTGGCCTACCAGACCTACCTGACCTCCAATCACGCAGTTCTTTCCGATCTTGGTACTACCGGAGATACCGGTCTGCGCCGCGATCACAGTATTTGTATCTATATCCACATTGTGGGCGATCTGGATCAGGTTATCCAGTTTTACACCCTGGCGGATAATAGTGGATCCCATAGTAGCCCTGTCGATGGTTGTATTCGCTCCGATCTCAACATCATCATGAATCACTACGTTACCGATCTGAGGAACTTTCTTGTATTTTCCATCGGGTTGAGGAGCAAAGCCAAATCCGTCGCCGCCGAGTACGCAGTTAGCATGCAGGATCACCCGCTTGCCTAACACACAATCCTCGTATACCTTCACACCCGGGAATATGACGGTGTCGTCACCTACAACTACGTTATCACCCAGGTATACACCCGGATAGATCTTCACATTATTGCCCAGTACGACATTTTCACCCAGGTAGGCAAATGCACCAATAAATACATTACTACCTGTTTTTACAGAAGCAGGTACAAAAGATGGTTGTTGAATACCAGTTTTGTTGCCTACCAGCTGCTTATATTGTTCCAGCAACTGGGCGAATGCACTGTAAGCATCTTTTACCCTGATCAGGGTAGACTTTACAGGTCGTTCTGTAACCAGGCTCTCGTTCACAATGAGTATGGAAGCATTGGTCGTGTAGATGAATTCTTCGTATTTGGGATTGGCGATGAAACTGAGCATCCCTTCACCAGCCTCTTCGATCTTGGCGATGTTATTCACTTTTACGTCCGGGTTGCCTTCCAGCTTACCATCCAACATGGTAGCCAATTGTAATGCGCTAAACTGCATAGTTAATAATTAATATAGTTATCCAGGCGGTACCAGTTTTATGATTTAATTGACAGCCATTTAGTTATACATTATCTACAATCTATCATTCATAATCCTGTGTTGCTTAGATTTTTGGATGACAAATGTAGAATTTTTTTACCGGTATAGCCAGTGTATGACTAACCAGTGCATTATCAATAGACGAAATATCTTTGACTGTCCCGTCCTTAAAAAGGATGTTAATCCTTTCATTATTAATGTTGTACGCGCTCAGGCTAGCTGTTCCTGTGAAGACAAAGTAATCAAGATCATGGCCAGAAATGCCGTATCTTTCTTGTACCTGTGTTTTCAATAAAGTTATGGCCGAGGTATCAAAAGCCTCATTACTGAGCAGGCATTTAAACAAATTCCTGTTTGTCAACCATTTACATAACAAGGAAAGGACCGGGTCCGGGTGCGTGGACCATACCTTGACCGCGCCTAAAATATCATAATCATCCAGCAGACAAAACTGCTGCAGACAAGCTGGCTCCTGTTCGAAGTTGGCAGCTGTAATAGTATGGTATAGAAAATATGTCAATGCCGGTGAGGCATACAGCGATACTCCCCTCAGTGCCAGTTCTTTAGCTCGCTTTAGTATTTTGACCAACATATTCTCTGCGCTCAGCACCGTCTTGTGCAGGTAAACCTGCCAATACATCAATCGACGCGCCACAATGAACTTTTCAATCGAATAAATCCCCTTTTCCTCTACCATCAGCTCGTTCCGTTGCACTGTCAGCATCTTTATAATACGGTCATAACCAATTACTCCCTCAGATACACCCGTATAAAAGCTGTCACGGTTCAGGTAATCCATCCTATCCACATCCAGCTGGCTGCTCACCAGCTGATGCAGAAACGTTTTATGATAACGCCCGTTGAAGATTTCTATTGTCAGGCTCAGGGCGCCGTTCAGCTCCTTATTCAACTCCTCCATCAGCCACTGGCTGATCTTTTCATGGGAAACCCCTTCAATAATTCCGTTTTCCAGGGCATGAGAATAAGGTCCGTGACCTATATCATGCAGCAAAATAGCCATCTTAGCGGCGATCTCCTCTTCGTCCGTAATTTCTACCCCTTTCCCCTTCAACTCAGACAATGCACAGCTCATCAGGTGATAAGCGCCCATACTGTGATGAAAACGGGTATGCATTGCTCCCGGATAAACCAGATGTGCCAGCGCCATCTGATGAATACGGCGCAGTCGCTGGTAATAAGGGTGGGAAATTAAGGCAAAGATCAGAGGATGATCTATCGTGATGAAGCCATACACCGGATCATTTACAATTTTTCTCTTGCGTTCTGCCATTTTTACCGTTACCCTTTAGCTTGGGCAAAGCTACGTTAAGGAATTATTATCTTTAACTTTTTCTAATGTATAAGACGCCTTTCGAACCTCCTTCCCCTATATCTTCTGCTATTTTCCTATTTTTATTGCAAAAATTGATAATATTTGAACAACTATCACCGAATCAACTGTTATTTAACAATTTATTGTGCCAATATCGCATATAGGGAACATTTTTTGACAGTAGAGAATGGTATATTGGGCTAAATGGTTGCCGACTGAAACTAATTTATCTTACTCCTAACTATTACTTGCATGAGTCAAATAAATATACTCTGGGTAGATGACGAAATTGAATCACTGAAATCCCAAATCATGTTCCTGGAAAATAAGGGATACAAAGTGTCAGCCCTTACCAATGGATATGATGCCCTCGAATTCCTGAAGGAACAGGTGATAGATGTCGTGTTGCTGGATGAGTCTATGCCAGGTATTACAGGACTCGAAACCCTCGCTAAGATAAAGGAGATAGATCAACAGATACCTGTCGTGATGATCACCAAAAATGAGGCGGAAAATGTAATGGACGAAGCCATTGGCTCCCAGATCACCGACTACCTCATCAAACCTGTAAATCCCAACCAGGTACTCCTCTCACTCAAGAAAATCATTGATAATAAAAGGCTTGTGGCCGAAAAAACCACTATCGCCTACCAGCAGGACTTCCGCTCGCTGTTCATGGCCCTGAACTCGGGACCTGATCATAATGAGTGGATGGACCTCTATAAGAAACTGGTTTACTGGGAAATGGAAATGGCAAAGACCAACAATCCCGAGATGATGGAGGTATTAAATACCCAAAAGGCGGAGGCAAATACTGAATTTGCCAAGTTCATTTCCCGCAACTACGCCAACTGGGTTAGTCCCAAAGCCAAAGATGCCCCGGTTATGTCGCACTCCGTATTCAAAGAAAAGGTCGTGCCTCAGCTGGACAATGAAGTGCCGAACTTCTTCATTATCATAGACAACCTGCGCCTGGATCAGTGGAAAGCCATTCTCCCTATCTTCCTGGATTCCTTCAGACTGGTCACCGAAGATACTTTTTACAGTATACTCCCTACTTCTACTCAATATAGCCGCAACGCCATCTTTGCAGGGCTGCTGCCGATAGATATTGAAAGCCGCTTTCCACAACAATGGAAGAACGATGATGAAGACGGAGGGAAAAACCTGCATGAAGAAGAATTCTTTGCCGATCAGCTGAAACGCCTGAAACTGGATACCCGCTTCTCCTATACCAAAGTGACCACCCACAATGATGGGCAGCACCTGGTAAACAATATACATAACCTGCTTGCCTACCCGCTGAATGTGATTGTGTACAACTTTGTGGATATGCTCAGCCATGCACGTACCGAAATGGAAGTGCTGAAAGAACTGGCAGGCGATGAAACCTCTTACCGTTCCATTACTGCCAGCTGGTTCGAACATTCACCTTTGCACCAGGCACTGCGCAAAGTGGCGGACAGAAAGATCAACCTGATCATCGCGACCGACCACGGTAACGTAAGGGTAAAAACACCGGTAAAAGTGATCGGTGACAAACAGACTACCACCAACCTGCGTTATAAACATGGCCGCAACCTGAACTACGACGCCAAGGAAGTGCTGGCCTTCAGAGATCCCCGCGATGCAGGCTTACCCAAGCCGAATGTAAACTCCTCTTACATCTTTGCAAAAGAAGACGGCTACCTCTGCTATCCTAACAATTACAACTACTTTGTAAACTTCTATCGCAATACATTCCAGCACGGTGGTATTTCGCTGGAAGAGGTGATTGTACCTCTGGCAAGGTTGGTGAGTAAATAATCTTATTTTTGTGCCATGAACTTCAAAGTGACACCCAATAACCTGACCCGCCTCGAAAAGATCTTTGGAGAGGCTAAGTATGAGTTACGTTTTGAAAAAGGAACGTTCAACTCAGGCTATTGTGTACTCGAACATAAAAAGGTCGTGGTAGTTAATAAATTCCTGAACCTGGAAGGCCGTATCAATACGCTGCTTGATATCCTGGGCTCGATGGAACTGGATGAAAGTGTGCTGACTCCTGAATCACTGAAGCTGTACAAACAGATCGTGGAAAACAGGAATACGGCTGCTGATGCGGCCGACGAAGAACCCACTCCTCCTTCACCAGAACAACCTTCAGAGAATTGAAAGTAACTTTTTTAGGAACAGGCACCTCTCAGGGCGTACCCGTCATAGCTTGTGGCTGTCGGGTATGTACTTCCCCCGACAAGCATGATAAACGACTGCGCAGTAGTATTCTCATATCCGATACACCCGCAGGCAATGTCGTAATCGATACCACCCCGGACTTCCGTTACCAGATGCTGAGGGCAGAGGTAAAACACCTGGAAGCAGTATTGGTAACCCACTCTCACAAAGATCATATAGCCGGTATGGACGACATCCGTGCTTTCAATTATTTTCAGCAGAGAGCGATCGATATTTTTGCGACCCCGTTTACACAGGAAGGTATCATGCGTGAATTCGCGTATGCATTTGCAGAACATAAATATCCGGGTATCCCGGAGCTGAACCTCCGTGCCATAGGTAGTGATCCATTTGATGTGAACGGGATGACATTTATCCCAATCAATGTCATGCATCATAAAATGCCGGTGCTGGGTTTCCGCTTTGGCGACTTCACCTACATTACTGATGCAAACTTCATCGCACCGGAAGAAAAAGAAAAGATCATTGGCTCCCGTATACTGGTTGTCAATGCCCTGCGCAGGGAAAAACATATATCTCACTTTACGCTCGAAGAGGCGATTGCCCTTGGCCAGGAATTAAAGATACCCCAGGTATACTTTACGCATATCAGTCACCAGATGGGATTACATGCCGAAGTATCACAAGAGCTGCCTGCCGGCATGGCACTGGCATATGACGGCCTGGAAATAACTCTCTGATAGCCGCCACAGTCCATGACCAGCGATACGAAAAAAAAGCTTTGCCGTAGGCGAAAGCTTTTTTTTCGCCTATATTACATTACCAAGTTTGTTAACCTATGAAACCATTCTCGCTCTTTACCGCGCTTGAACGCAGAGGCATCATTGTTTTGATTGCCCTTACTATTATCAGTATCTATACACCAGCAGTTATCGCCTTTTATTTCCCAATAAAAACGGGAAGAGATTCATTACTGGAACAGGATATTGCCGCATTCCAGGCCGCCATCAAAAAAGACACTCCTAAAAAACATATTACCTTTTCCCGTCCCCGGCAATCAGTACTCACCACCATCATCGACATTAATAAGGCTGATGCAGCAGCCTGGGAGTCACTGAAAGGAATAGGACCTGTGCTGGCTGCACGAATTATCCGCTTTAGAGATAAATTAGGCGGTTTTTATGCCATTTCCCAGATCAGGGAAACTTACGGCCTGCCAGACAGCACTTTTAACAAAATTCAACCTTACCTGCGATTGAATGCAGTTTCACTAAAAAAACTGGACCTCAACAGCGCAGATGAGCAAACTTTGGCCCAACATCCTTACATAAGATATAAACTGGCGCGGTTGATTGTTCTGTATCGCAGTAACAACGGGCCTTTCAGCCAGCCATCTGACCTTCTTGGCATACCATTGGTGGATGACAGTATTTATCGTAAAATTGAACATTACATCAAAACAGAAAAACCCCCAATATGAACTTCGAACCTACAGAAATGCAGCAGCAGATCACGCAGGTGATCCGGGATTTCGGAAAGTCGCACATTTTACCAAACGTTATGGAATGGGACGAAACCCAAACCTTCCCGGCCCCTCTTTTTAAACAGCTCGGCGAATTAGGCTTAATGGGGGTATTAGTTCCACAGGAATATGGTGGCAGTGGCCTCGGATACCTCGAGTACGTCACCGTAATCAGCGAAATCAGTCGTTTCTGTGGCGCTATCGGCCTGAGTGTAGCCGCGCACAACTCCCTTTGCACCGGCCATATCTTACAATTCGGATCTGAAGAACAAAAGAAACGCTACCTACCCAGGCTGGCCAGTGGCGAATGGCTGGGCGCCTGGGGGCTCACAGAACCTAATACCGGCTCCGATGCCATGAACATGAAATGCGTGGCAAAAAAAGACGGTGACGAATGGGTACTGAATGGCACCAAATGCTGGATCACCCATGGTAAAAGCGGGGACGTAGCTGTGGTCATAGCCCGTACCGGTGATGTGCGGGATAGCCATGGTATGACAGCCTTTGTCGTGGAAAGAGGCACGCCTGGCTTCAGCGGTGGTAAAAAGGAAAACAAACTGGGCATGCGCGCGTCCGAAACTGCAGAAATGATCTTCGACAATTGCCGGATACCAGCTGCCAATATGTTGGGCAACGAAGGAGAAGGCTTCATTCAGTCCATGAAAGTACTGGATGGGGGCCGTATTTCTATTGCCGCGCTCTCCCTGGGTATTGCAAAGGGAGCCTACGAAGCTGCCCTGCAATATGCACAGGAACGCCATCAGTTCGATAAGCCGATCGCCAGCTTCCAGGGTATCTCCTTCAAACTGGCAGATATGGCTACAGAGATCATGGCTGCGGAACTGCTCACTATGCAGGCTGCCTCGGGTAAGAGCAGAGGCCAGAAGGTAACGCAACATGCCGCTATGGCTAAATACTATGCCTCGGAAGTAGCGGTGAAAACGGCAAACGAGGCCGTGCAGGTATTTGGTGGCTATGGATATACGAAAGACTTTCCTGTAGAGAAGTTTTACAGAGATGCGAAATTATGTACAATAGGAGAGGGGACTTCCGAAATTCAGAAGCTCGTCATTGCCCGTGAAGCCCTGAAGTAATTCACCGGTTTAACGCTTTCCCGTTTTTTTTAAAAGCGGCCGCAGGCCACCTCATCGCCGAAGATTGCTGATGCCATATGCGTCAGCAATCTTCGGCGATAATTTTTTATAACCGATTTACTATCTTTCATCTATATAAACTACTATGTCATGACCTTTGAAGAACACTTACATCAAATGTTCCCGACAGCAGACGCCATCCCGGCGAACTTCCTGCTACCGGAGGAAATTCACCAGCGTGAATATCTCTCCGGCGGTGAAATGAGACCCTGGAACGGCGATGTCCACACCGTTCTTTCCCCGGTAGCTGTCCAGACACCAGAAGGCCTCAAAAGAAAAGTAATCGGCTCTTACCCCCTGTGCGGACAGGCCGAAGCCCTGGCAGCCCTTGATGCAGCAGTGCTCGCGTACAATGATGGCCGTGGGGAATGGCCTACCATGTCTGTCTCCGAAAGAATTGCCTGCATGGATAAGTTCACAGGCAAAATGATAGCTAAGAAAGACGAGATTGTAAAACTGATCATGTGGGAAATCGGGAAGTCCTATGCAGACTCTGTAAAGGAATTTGACCGTACCATTGAGTACATCAATGCCACTATCGATGCATTGAAAGATCTTGACCGCAACTCCAGCCGTTTTGAAATCGAACAAGGTATTATCGGGCAGATCCGCCGCTCACCATTAGGCGTAGTGTTGTGTATGGGACCATTCAACTATCCGCTGAATGAAACCTTCACAACCCTCATTCCTGCCCTGATCATGGGCAATACCCTGCTGTTCAAACCTCCAAAGCATGGTACCTTATTACACTATCCGCTGCTGGAAGCTTTTGCAGATTGTTTCCCTAAAGGGGTCGTAAATACTATTTATGGCCGTGGAAACGTGATCATTGCACCTCTTATGGAGTCAGGCAGGATCAACGTACTTACCCTGATCGGTAGCAGCAAGGTGGCTAACCAGCTGAAGAAGATGCACCCGAAAGTAAACCGCCTGCGTGCTATTCTGGGGCTGGATGCAAAAAATGCCGCTATTATCACAGATAAGGCCGATTTAGACCTCGCCGTAAAAGAATGTGTATTGGGCTCACTTTCCTTCAATGGGCAGCGCTGTACGGCTATAAAGATCATTTACGTGCATAAACACGTAGCCGATGCATTCATTGAGAAATTCAGCGCTGCTGTCAGCAAACTGAAAATCGGTATGCCATGGGAGAAAGATGTATTCCTTACACCACTGCCTGAGCCACAGAAACCCGCTTATCTGCAGGAATGTATTGCCGATGCGATAGCAAATGGGGCAAAGATGATGAACGAAAACGGAGGTGCTACATTTGAGTCCTTTGTATATCCGGCAGTGTTATATCCTGTGAACGATAAAATGAAGTTGTACAGGGAAGAGCAATTCGGTCCGGTTATTCCGATCCTGCCATTTGATGATATAGAAACCCCGATCGATTACCTGATACAATCAGATCACGGGCAGCAGGTAAGTCTGTTCAGTAATGATGCAGACGAACTGGCTTCGCTGATAGATCCGCTGGTCAACCAGGTAAGCAGGGTAAATCTGAACTGTCAATGTCAGCGTGGACCAGATATTTTCCCCTTCACAGGAAGGAAGGATTCTGCAGAAGGAACATTGAGTGTTCCGGATGCTTTGCGTGCGTTCTCTATTCGTACAATGGTAGCTACAAAACAGACGGAAGAGAACAAAAATCTCTTAAATGAGATCGTAACTGAGCAGCGTTCAAACTTTTTGTCAACAAAATATATCTTTTAAACAAGATTCTATCAGTGCCTGTTTTTGAGTTAGAATCCTATTTGTAAGGTTTTTAACTATGTGCTAAAATTCTAATGTATTGATGATGTCTAAACTTTTTGATTAAAAAGTGAGTAAAAGCTAAATAAGGTGCTGGATTTTTGAATTAAGAACGTTAAATTTGGGTTAATTCATCACTCTTTACCAATTTATCAACCTCCTACAAAAAGAAAAGACAATCGAAACAACTTTTACGCAACCAAAAGAAAAAGGCTTCCTCTCTGAGGAAGCCTTTTTTATTGTGCCAATGTCTTATGCTTAGTGTTCCAGGAAGTCGTTGTCTTTTTCTTCTTTACCAGCAGCTTCGGCTTTCTTTTCGATGTCATTAAACCATTTCTCGACAGTACCTGCCAGGAATACGGGCACCTTACCACCCACATACTCTTTCAGTATCTCAAAGGTCTTAATGGCCTGTTCATTGGTAAGACCGGCTCTTTCTTTCAGTTCTTTTAAGAGGTCCATATTAATTATTTGATTTAAAGGTAATAAAAAAGGCGAACGATTATCGTCCGCCCTTTTCAATAATATCTATTTACAACTTAGGCAACTTTCAGCTGCACCAGCGTTGATTTATCCAGTTTTTCTTCCGCATAAGCTCTTGTCAGTACAAAAGAACTTTCATTAGAAGAAGGTAGATTAAACATCGCATCGCTCAATACTACTTCACAGATAGAACGAAGGCCACGTGCACCTAATTTGTACTCCATTGCCTTTTCCACGATATAGTCTACTGCATCATCTTCAATCACCAGGTCAATACCTTCTACCTTGAACAGTTTCTTGTATTGTTTTATCAGTGCATTCTTAGGCTCTGTCAGAATCGCTTTCAGCGCTTCGTTGTCCAGAGAGTTCAGGTAAGTTACCACTGGCAGACGTCCCAGCAATTCAGGAATCAGACCGAAGGCCTTTAAATCCTGAGAATTGATGTAGCGGAGTATATGTTTCTTGTTCTCTTCTTCTTTCTCTTTATTCACCGTGAATCCGATAGAGTGGGTCTGCACTCTGCGGCTGATGATCTTATCAACCCCGTCGAATGCACCACCACAGATAAACAGGATATTCTGTGTATTCACTTTGATCAGCTTCTGCTCAGGATGTTTACGACCACCTTGCGGAGGCACCAATGCTTCAGTACCTTCCAGCAGTTTCAGCAAACCCTGCTGCACACCTTCACCACTCACATCGCGGGTGATGGAAGGATTATCGCTCTTACGGGCAATTTTATCGATCTCGTCAATATATACAATACCTCTTTCAGCAGCCTCCACATCGTAGTTACATACCTGCAGCAGGCGGGTCAGAATGCTTTCCACATCTTCACCCACATAACCGGCTTCGGTAAATACGGTGGCATCCACGATTGTAAACGGAACATTCAGCAAACGGGCTATAGATTTAGCCAGCAGGGTCTTACCCGTACCGGTTTCACCTACCATAATGATATTGGATTTCTCGATTTCCACATCGTCGTCCCCTACCTGTTGGTTCAGTCTCTTATAGTGGTTATAAACGGCTACTGCCAATATTTTTTTTGCATCATCCTGTCCGATCACATATTCATCGAGGAATTTCTTGATCTCCTGGGGTTTGGCCACTTTAGGAACAAAGTGGGAAGGGGCTTTTTTCCCCTGCTGTTGAAACAATTCCTGTTCTATGATCTCCTGTGCGTTGGCCACACAGTTCTCACAAATATGGCCATCTGCACCAGCTATCAATATCTGTACTTCGTCTTTGGAACGATTACAGAATGAACAACGTATTTTGGACTCTTTCATAGCTTACAAAGGTACAATTAAAAGGGGGAAAGGGTATCATTTAAATAGAGAAGCAAAAGTTAAAAAGAAAAACCGGCAGTGAAGACACGGTTTCTCTTTTTAAATTTTGCTTCTTATTAGAATTTAAAACTAATTACTGAGGCGTAGTACCGTCGATCGCCTGTTGCTTTCTAGGGTTTCTGGTAAGTACGTCATCGATGATACCGTATTCTTTTGCTTCATCGGCAGTCATCCAGTAGTCACGGTCAGAGTCCTTTTCAACTTTCTTTACAGGCTGGCCGCAGTGTCCGGCAATGATCTCGTTCAGCTCTTTCTTCAGCTTTACGAACTCGCGGGCAGTGATCTCGATATCAGAGGTCTGTCCTTCAGCACCGCCATGAGGCTGGTGAATCATTACACGTGCATGTTTCAGCGCAGTACGTTTGCCTTTGGTACCAGCCACCAGCAGTACAGCTCCGAAAGAAGCTGCCATACCTGTACAGATTGTCGCTACATCAGGAGCGATGATCTGCATGGTGTCATAGATACCTAAACCAGCATATACGCTACCTCCAGGACTGTTGATATACATCTGTATATCGCGGGTACGATCAGTAGACTCAAGGAACAGCAACTGTGCTGTGATAATATTAGCTACATAGTCACTTACCGGATCGCCCATAAAGATGATGCGGTCCATCATCAAACGGGAAAACACGTCCATAATCGCCATGTTCATCGGGCGTTCTTCGATGATATTGGGAGTTAAGGCATTAATCTGGTGACGGGTATAGCTATCTACTACCAGGCTACTGATTCCCCTATGCTGGATGGCATATTTCCTGAATTCGTTATTAATGTTCATGATGGTGATGTTTATTAGGTAATTTAGCAAATTCTTCGGCTGTTACTTCCTCTTCCTTCACATTTACCTTTTGTTCTGCCCAATCAAACAGTTTTTGAGTCACCATCTCACGATAAGTCTGATCTACGAATTTTTCATCCTGCAGCAGGCGCTCCAGGTAGCTATCCAGCCATTCTGCACCATCTGCAGCAGCTGCACCACCAAAATAGCCCATTACTTTCTGTTTGGCGCTTTCCTTCAGTTCATCAAAGGATACGTCCAGTTTATTTTCGCGGATCAGTTTGTCGCTGATCAAAGTCCAGCGCAACTGATGATCAAATCCAGGATATTCTTTTTCGGCTTCTTCAGCAGTCTTTGGCTTTTCACCACCCTGCTGCAGCCAGCGTTTCAGAAATTCTTTGGGTAGTTCAATAGGAGTTTCGTGTACCAGCACCTCGAACAGTTCGTTGTGCAGGTGGTTACGGCTCTCGGAATCCCAGTACTTTTCTATTTCGGATTTCAGTTTCTCACGGAAGGCTTCTTCTGTGGTTACCTCATCCTTAGGGAATACTTCTTTGAAGAATTCTTCATTCAGTTCCCTCTTTTCAATTACTTCAACTTTCTCCAGGGTCAGTTTGAAGTAACGTTGTGCATCTGCATCGTTATGACCATGGAAACCCAGATCATGCAGAATGTCATGCAAAGCAGCTGCGTCAAATGAAGTAGCCAGGAAGAATACGATACTATCGCCCTTACCTTTGCCCTTCAGTTGTTCCTGAATAGGTGCAGAGAACTGCTTTAACTTAATGGCATTTTCTTTCTGAATACCACCTTCCAGTACATTACCTGCCTCATCGCTCTCTTCGAACTTAACAGTCAGGAAATCATTCTCAGAAGATACTTTTTCAGTCTCTACGTTCTTACCACCTCTTTCCAGCAGGTTGTCAACTTCCTTGTCCAGCATTTCGCTGGTCACTTTAATTTTATAACGGCTCAGGGTAGTTTTACCTTCCTGCAGTGGAGTTATCTCAAAAGCAGGCTTCAGGCCAATTTCAAAATCGAAGTTATATTCGGTAGGATTGTTATGATCGAAATTTCTAGGTTCCTTCTCCAGAGAAAGCGGTTGAGCGAAGATCTCAACTTTCTCATTCTGCAGATAGCCCGTGAGTTCTTTTTCTACAGTTTTCAGAACTTCATCTGCAAAAATGGCCTGACCGTGCATTTTTTTCACCATTCCAGCTGGCACCATTCCCTTACGGAAGCCAGGTATATTGGCGGTTTTGCTGAGCTGCTTTACTGCTTTGTCATAATTGGGAAGATAATCTTCCTGGCTCACTTTCACAGTGATCTTATCATTCAATAAACCGATGTTTTCTCTGGTAACGGTTGCCATAATTAATTTTAATAAATGTTCTTGTATGAAGCAATAATAATTCCTGAATTGAATGTTCTGCCATGAAGTCACGAAGGCACGAAGGAATGGCAGCTATGTGGGAGTTACTTAGTGACTTAGTGCCTAAATGGCAATATTTTTTATAAGCTGTATGCCGGATTGTATAAAAAAAGTGCGGGTGGAGGGACTCGAACCCCCATGCCGTGAAGCACCAGATCCTAAGTCTGGCGTGTCTACCAATTTCACCACACCCGCATACACTCTAACGTGTTAAGAACTACTTTCCCCTGCCTTGACATGCTGTGGAAAGGACGGCAAAGGTATTGTTTTTTATGAATTTAAAAAAAATGTCTGTAGTTAAATCAGTGCCTTTTTGACGGTCGACGGCCTGAACAGGTAAAATAAGGCCATATTCACCAGTATTATCACCGTACAGCCCGCACATACCATTGGCCACTGGCCATTGTTCCAGAGGAATAACCCAATCGCGGAACCCACTGCACCACCTATAAATGTAGTCGTCATATACACGGTATTAAACCGGTTCCTCGCCTCCGGTTGTAATGCATATATAATAGTCTGGTTAGTCACCATGATAGATTGATGCCCTACATCCAGCAATACAATACCTGTCATTAATAAAATAATACCACTGCCAGTAAAGTAAAACGTCGCAAAACTCAACAGCTCCAGCGCCAGCCCAATGATGATGTTTTTTCTCGGATCCCTGCCATCACTCAGCTTGCCTACCAGCGGTGCGGCCAGTGCCCCCGCTGCCCCCGCTATTCCAAATAGACCAATCTGTGCCGAAGTATATTTAAAAGGTGCATCGGAAAGGAATAATACCATGGTTACCCAGAAAGCACTCAATACCGCAAATGACAATGCATTCATTACCGAAGCCTCCCGTAACCGGGGATGGGTACGGGCATAATGCGCTACCGTACGCATCAGCTCTCCATAACTACTCTTCATCGTAGGCTGACTTTCAGGAAACCTGAAGTACATCAATACCATCAGCACCCCACAGATACCGGCTGCTATATAATACATCTCCCTCCACCCAAATAAGGCGCCTACCGTACCACTTACGGAACGGGAAGCCAGAATGCCTACCAGCAAACCTCCCATGATGGCACCAATAATACTACCCCTTTTATGATCCGGCGCCAGGTGAGCTGCCAGCGGGAGTATTAACTGAGGCACCACAGAGGTGATACCGATCAGCAGACTTGCGGCCTGCAATACAAAGAAATTCTGTGCGGTAGCCGCCAGCAATAAAGCGCCTATCGCCACCAGCGTGGTGATCAGGATCTGTTTCTTACGTTCAAGGATATCTCCCAGCGGCACCAGGAGCAATAACCCCAGTGCATACCCGATTTGGGTGAGGTAAGTGACACGACCCGCGGCGCTTTCTTTCAGGCCCCATTCTTTGGAGATCAGAACAATCAGGGGTTGGCAGTAATATATGTTGGCGACGATCAATCCGGTACAGGCCGCCATAAATGCGGTGTCTGCTTTTCCAAGGTGCTTTTGTTTCATGACGGGTACAAAATTAGTTAACCTTATTCAACACCCAATTCACCCTTCAATTAAATCGACAATAATTACCTGTAATTATTCAATAAACCGATAGCGCCCGTAGCCAGGAATTTCGCTCCATAGGCAATTGCCCCTTCATTGAAGATCACTTTCGGATGGTGCAGATAATATCCACCACAGGTGGGATCCTGCGCCCCCAGCAGGTAAAACATGGAAGGTACCTTTCTGGAGTAATGTGCAAAGTCTTCTCCTGCCAGCAGGGGCACAACCTGTTTGCTATTGCCTGCACCAAATACGGTGTCCAGACTTTGTACCAGTTTGCCATGCACGTTACCATCGTTCAGTACGCTTGGCAGGTTATAATAGAGATCAAATTTGATCTTTGCATCAAAGGCGGTCATTAGCCCCTCGATGATTTTATTGAGTCTGCTGATGATGTCATTATAAGTATCCAGATCCAGTGAGCGAATAGTGCCTTCCAGCACAACCCTGTCAGCAATTACATTGGGAGCTACGCCACCATTGATTTTGGTAAACGACAATACGGCCGTTTCCGTAGGAGCAGTATGCCTGGCTACGATCATCTGGGCAGACGTCACCAGTTGAGCCGCCACAGCGACAGCATCTATCCCCAGTTGTGGGGCAGCGCCTGCATGAGCAGCCTTGCCTGATACCTCGATAGAAAAGAAACCGGTACATGCAAGTGCAGGCCCCAGTGCATAAGTGATCTGCCCTACCGGCAATGAAGGATCCACATGTAGTCCCAATGCTGCCTGTACATCATCCAGGTAACCTTCTTCCACAAGCCGGTGTGCACCTGTCATGCCTTCCGGATCGCCATTAGGGCCTTCTTCAGAAGGTTGGAACAGGAACTTGACGGTACCCTGAAAGTCTGTATTTTTTAGCAGCGCAGCAGCACCTATCAGCATCGTTGTATGCAGGTCATGACCACAGGAATGCATTTTGCCAGCTGTAGCAGAGGCAAAGGGTAACCCCGTTTCTTCCTGCATGGGCAAGGCATCCATGTCAGCACGGATGGCTACTACAGGGCCATCCCCCTTACGCAGGGTGCCAATAACGCCTGTACCACGGGCTGCCCCTGTAGTATAAGGTATGCCAAGCTGTTCAAGCTCCTGTTGTACCAGTTGAGAGGTTTTTTCTTCCTGATAACCCAGTTCCGGGTTGGCATGAATCTGTCTTCTGATCTGTATAAGTCTGGCTGATAATTGCTCGTCCATTATTCCACTTGCTTAAGGTTCCCCTCAAGATAAGCGGTTTTTACGATATTCTCTTGGAGAGCAGCGATACCGTTTCCTGAACACGGCTGTGAAGTAGTTGGCCCCTCTGTAGCCCGTGTTGTAACTAATTTCCTTGATACTTAGTGTAGTCTGCGATAATAATGTAGCTGCTTTCTTCATACGCAGGTGTTCAATATACCCTCTGGGGCTGACCCCTAATAGCTCTTTGAAAGCCCTCTCAAAAGTGTTGATGTGCATATCTGCTTTCTTGCTCAGATCTGCAATGGCCAGGTGCTGGTGATAGTGATGCTGTATGTACAGGCATACCTGTTTCAGTTTACCGGCCTGTTCCCCGTTCTGTAGGTATTTAGGTGTAAGGGCATTGAAATACAGGGTCAGCAGTGCTTCCAGCTTTTCTTCAATGAAAGCCTGTTTTTCTGCTTCCTGCAATGGGCATTGCCGCAGTTCCTCCAGCACTTTCAGATCCGGGGTTTCCATCCTGATAGCGGGCAGTGTCGTACCTCTGCGCGCCTGTTTCTGTTGTTGCTGATAAATTTCATCAAACGATGGATGCCGGGAAATGAACCTGCTGAAAAAGGATGGAGAAAAGGAAATACAGATCATCTCATAATTGCCGGACCTGAGATCGGCCGTATTCTGAGAATGCGAAGGGATGTAGTAAATGCCGAACTCTTTTTCGATCAGCATTATTTTGCCCTGTCCCTGCAGCCGGCAGGAGATATTGCCTTTCAATATGCAATACATGGCCAGCATGGGAGAGAAGGTAGAGGGTCGTAACCGTACCTTTTCCCGGATAAAGCATTGTTGCCAGCTGATCAGCCAGTCTGGTCCTTTTATTTCCTGGGTAATGTAACTGCCGAAAGGAGCTTCTATATATGTAGTGGCGGAGGTGGGTGATAGCAGGTACTGCTTGAATTGTTCCGGCAGATGTGTGGATATACGGATATGTGGCTGCATTTTTTCAGGGATCCCGAAGTGCAGCCCAGGGGGACATTGGTTGGACATCATGTATAGTATTTAACGTGTGATTGTGAGAAAAAATTATGGGTTAGTCATAGCAAATTAACGGATATCACTGCGGCTGCACTGCATAACAGAAGTCCTGTTATTCAACGGCATCGCCGGGCGGATCATTTAACACAAGAGTAATATCCTTATCTTAGCTTTACATCAAACCAAACCCCATTCGTTATGACTACACAAGAGATTGCCCAGAAACTGGTAGCATATTGCGCTGAAGGAAAGTTCGAGGAAGCACAAACTGAATTGTATGCTGAGAATGCCGTGAGCATTGAACCTTATGCTACACCAAATTTTGCAAAGGAAACGAAAGGCCTGCCTGAGTTACAGAAAAAGATCAGGGTATTCCTGGATGGATTGGATGCGGTGCATAGCATCAAAGTATCTGATCCGCTGGTAGTAGCCAATGCTATTTCCTTCATCATCGACATGGATGTGGATATGAAGGGACAAGGAAGAATGAATATGGCGGAGATTTGTGTGTATGAAGTGAAAGATGGAAAGGTGATCTCCGAGCAATTCTTCTTCTAGTAGTTTTTCTTCCGGTAATATTTTAGCCGGCTGCAAGCCCCGGCCCCGATCCAATTACTTTTATACCGCAGGTATAAAAGCAATTGGATCGGCCTTTTTCTTTTACTACCTTGCTATCCTACTGTCTAAATCGCATTTGCTTATGAAACGAATTTACCTCCTGGTATGCCTCTTTGCCATGGCCTTGCCAATGATGGCCCAGCAAACACAAAAACCACCCTTACATGGAAAACACTGGATGGCTGTCACCGGCAAGCCACTGGCTGCTACCGCGGGTGCTATGATCTTTCAGAAAGGAGGAAATGCGGTAGATGCTGCCTGCGCCATGCTGGCGGCTACCTGCACCATGTGGGATGTACTCAGTTGGGGTGGTGAAACACAAGCACTCATCTATAATCCGAAAACTAAAAAAGTCATTGCCATTAATTCGCTGGGTGTAGCACCTACTGGTGCCACACCTGAATTTTTCAAAGGCAAAGGCTACAACTTCCCTCCTGAATATGGCCCACTGGCAGCAGTCACTCCAGGTACTCCCGGAGGGCTTTGTCTCATGTTGGCAAACTATGGAAAACTCAGCCTGAAAGAAGTACTGGCTCCTGCTATGGAAATGGCGGCGGGCTACCCAATGGAAGCACAGACTGCGAACAGTATTGAACGTGCAAAAGAACGGATCAAAGGTTGGCCATATAGCAAAGCTGTCTTCCTGACACATCCAGGGGAAAAGAGAGAAGCACCTGATGCCGGTGAGATCTTTGTGCAGAAAGACCTGCTGGCTACACTTACTAAAATGGTAGAAGCGGAACAGGAAGCCCTGCGCAATCACAAGAGCCGCAAAGAGGCGATCATGGCTGCTTATGATCGTTTCTACAAAGGTGATATTGCAAAGGAATTTGTAAGAGGATGTCAGGAGCAGGGTGGTTTGATTACGATGAATGATCTGGCTAAATGGAAACCTGTGGAAGAAGAGCCGTTGCATGTAAATTACCGGGGTATAGAAGTATACAAATTACAAGCGTGGACACAGGGCCCTGCTATGTTGCAAAGCCTGAATATCCTGGAGAACTTCGACCTGAAAAGTATGGGGTACAACTCATCTCAATATATCAACACGGTTTATCAAACCATGAGCCTTGCATTTGCAGACCGTGATTTCTACTATGGTGACCCCGCTTTTTCACCGAACCTGCCCATGAATGGTTTGCTGAGCAAAGCATATGCAAAGGACAGAGCAAAACTGATTAATCCGGGGCAAAATGAGCCTAAATTAGGTCCGGGGGATCCATATGCTTATGAAGGCAAAAAGAATCCATTTACGGACCTGCTGAATGTGCACAATGCATTAGCTGATACAAGTATCAATCTGAATAAAGGATTCCTGCCTAAACACGATGCAGCAGCGCTCTTAAATACGCCTGTTACTGAACAGATGATGGCGATGAATGATAGTACCTATATGGATAGATTGTGGAGAGGTACTACCAGTGTGGAAGCAGCTGACGAAGAAGGATGGGTGGTGTCTGTAACCCCCAGTGGTGGCTGGACGCCTGCTTGCATAGCAGGGCATACAGGTGTAGGCATGAGTCAGCGTATGCAGTCATTCGTATTGGATTCTGCAGTCTGTCCTTTCAACGTAGTAGCACCTGGCAAGCGTCCGCGTGTTACGCTCACACCAAGTATGGCGCTGAAAGATGGTAAACCATTTTTGTCATTCGCAGTACAGGGTGGCGATACACAGGATCAGAACCTGTTACAGTTCTTCCTGGATGTAGTAGAATTCGGGATGACTGTACAGCAGGCAACTGAAGCGGCGAATATCAATACGAACCAACTCTGGCTCTCCCTCGGAGGTACCCAGGCAAAAGATCGTATACCTCATCCGGGAGAAATTCTGCTGAATAAGAACACGCCGGATAGTGTGCGCACCTCCCTGATCAGGATGGGGTATAAGCCCACTTATGGAGAGCGTACCAGCGGCCCTGTAAATGCTATTTTCCTGGACAGTTCGCATGGCAGTCTGTGGGGCGGTAGTAGCAACCATGGGGAGGATTATGGTATTGGCTGGTAAATTTCCAGCCATGCCGGCCATCGCAAAAATAAAGTTGGCAAATTCCAGAAATATTTTACATTTGCAACCTCGATTGCAGGGGAATTAGCTCAGTTGGCTAGAGCGCTTGCATGGCATGCAAGAGGTCACCGGTTCGACTCCGGTATTCTCCACAAAGCAAAAAGCCTTGTACACCTGTACAAGGCTTTTTCGTTTTCTAAAACATTCCCCACAAATAAAAAAGGCTTCACTAACCAGTGAAGCCTTTTCCATTATATCTCTTTTCTACTAGTAAGCCAGACTATCCTTACCCACAGTAGCCATATTCTTCAACGGAGGCGCAAACTTAGTCAGATCAATGCCTTCCACAGCCGCCTTATACTCCGCCATATTAGGAATTCTACCCAATATCGCAGACAAAACCACCACCGGTGTAGACGCCAGCAATGACTCTCCCTTCTTACGCTCAGAATCTTCTACAACCCTACCCTGGAACAAACGTGTAGAAGTCGCCATCACTGTATCGCCCTTCGCCGCTTTCTCCTGGTTACCCATACACAGGTTACAACCCGGACGCTCCAGGTACATCATATTCTCATACTCCGTACGTGCCGTCGCTTTCGGAGCCGCATCATTGAACTCAAAACCAGAATACTTCTGCAAAATCTCCCAATCACCTTCCACCTTCAGTTCATCGATGATATTGTAAGTTGGAGCAGCTACTACCAGTGGCGCATGAAACTCTACCTTACCCTGTTGTTTTTCCAGGTTCTTCAGCATCTGGGATACGATCTTCAGATCACCCTTATGCACCATACAGGATCCTACGAAACCAAGATCCACTTTCTTCGCATCACCATAGTAAGACAGCGTGCGGATGGTATCGTGGGTATATCTCTTGGAAACATCATCATTGTTCACATCCGGATCCGCAATCATTGGCTCAACGATCACATCCAGGTCTACTACTACTTCAGCATAATATTTAGCATTCGCATCCGGAGCTAAAGCTGGTTTCTCACCAGATTTAATCTCAGCGATTCTCTTATCAGCTTTGTTGATCAGGCCCTGCAGCACTTGCCTGCTGTTATCCATGCCCTTTTCGATCATGATCTGGATTCTGCCCTTCGCAATTTCCAGTGATTTGATCAGGGTATCATCTTCTGAAATACAGATAGAAGCTTTCGCTTTCATTTCTGCTGTCCAGTCAGTGAAGGTAAAGGCCTGGTCAGCAGGGAGTGTACCGATATGTACTTCAATCACTCTACCCTGGAATACGTTCTCACCAGCGAATTTCTGCAGCATCTGTGCCTGTGTGGCATGTACCACATCGCGGAAATCCATATGCTCCTTCATTTGACCTTTGAAGGTTACTTTCACTGATTCCGGAATTGGCATAGATGCCTCACCAGTAGCCAGTGCCAGCGCAACGGTACCTGAGTCAGCACCAAATGCAACACCTTTAGACATTCTTGTGTGAGAGTCACCTCCAATGATGATCGCCCACTCATCTATCGTAATATCGTTCAGTACTTTGTGAATTACATCCGTCATGGAATGATATTCGCCTTTCGGGTCACGCGCAGTGATCAATCCAAATTCATTCATGAACTTCATGAGCTTTGGAATGTTTGTCTGCGCTTTCTTATCCCATACAGATGCTGTGTGACAACCTGACTGGTAAGCACCGTCCACGATTGGAGAAATCGTAGTTGCTGCCATAGATTCCAGTTCCTGAGCGGTCATCAGACCCGTCGTATCCTGGGAACCTACGATGTTCACTTCTACGCGTACATCTGAACCAGCGTGTAATATTTTACCTGGAGTAATGCCTACCGCATTTTTGTTAAAGATCTTTTCTACCGCAGTCAGACCCTGACCTTCATGAGAAATTTCTTTTGGCTGTGCAAATACCATAGGTGCTTCAATACCGAGGATCTTCGCTGCTACGGTCTGGATCTTTTTACCAAATACGATAGCATAGGATCCGCCAGCTTTGATGAATTCCATTTTCTGAGGCGTCAGTGCCTTAGCAATGTCAATCAGTTCCTTATCGCCATTATACAGTTTCTTCTTCTTTGTATTGATAGTGAGAACAGTACCAGTAGCTACAGAGTACACTTCTTCCAGAATGTGTTCCCCCTGTTCATTGCGAATCAGTTTACCATTTGCATCTACTTTCTTCACCCAGTTCTTCAGATCAATACCGATACCACCAGTAACGTCTACAGTTGTGAGGAAGATAGGAGAGATACCGTTTGTACCACCTACAATTGGCGCAATATTTACAAATGGAACATAAGGGCTTGCCTGCTTACCAGTCCAGAGGGCGACGTTGTTTACACCGGACATTCTGGAGGAACCTACACCCATAGTACCCTTATCAGCAATCAGCATCACGCTCTTGTCAGGATGTTGTGCCTGCAGCGCCTTGATTTCTGCCTGTGCCTGAGGAGTGATCATACATAAACCATGCAGCTCACGGTCAGACCTGGAGTGTGCCTGATTACCCGGAGAGAGTAAGTCAGTAGATATATCACCTTCCCCAGCTATAAAAGTTACTATCTTGATCTCTTCAGGTACGTCAGCGAGCTTAGTGAAAAATTCAGCCTTAGCGTAACTCTCCAGAATCTCCTTAGCAATCGGATTTTCGTTTTTGAACGCGTCTTTCAGACGGTCAGTATCAGCATCATACAGGAAAACCTGCGTTTTAAGCACATCAGCAGCAGCTTTAGCAGTCGCAGTGTCCTGACCCAGCGCCAGATCCAGCAACACTTCAATAGAAGGACCACCCTTCATGTGAGACAACAACTCAAATGCAAAAGCAGGCGTGATCTCTTCAACTTTAGCTGTACCAAGGATGATCTCCTTTAAAAACTTCGCTTTCACTCCAGCAGCGCTGGTAGTTCCCGGCAACACGTTATAAATGAAGAAATTAAGAGAATCTTTTCTATTTACATTCCCGAGATCTTTAATTTGTTCGATGATTTCACTCAGTAATTCGGCTCCATCAATCGGCTTCGGATGTAGTCCCAGACCTTTTCTTTCTTCTATCTCCTTGAGATATTCATTATAACGACTCATAACAATTTTCTTTTTAAATGCGAGGCACAAAGGTAACTAATGTCCATAATATTACACAGCGATCTAAATAAGATCACACTTTAGTGGAGTGCAAACAGACGTTATTCCATTGGTATTTACCGGTTTATGCTTCACTCCTACGGTTGGAATACTTTAAAAAAATAATATATATTACTCCCGGGCCATCATTACCCCCAACCCCGCAGCTGTGAATACCTCCAAATAAGGTCATATAGCCATCCTGAAATACAGTACAAGCATCAACGCGATCGCGCAGATGGCAAAGAGCCCACAGCCATAAGTAGTTGGATATATACCCCATGCAATACATCATCTATATTGCATTATCTTCGCGGCGTAAACCTATACGGGCCTATGAAATATCTGCTATTCACCTTAAGCATGCTGGCATGCCTGTACGCCAGTGCGCAACAAACATTGGTTCGCTATTACAACAAACACTGGGGCGTGACCAATGAAAAAAAAGAAATCGTAGTCGCTCCTGAATACGACTCTATTAAATTGAACCTGTATGCTTACATCGCACTGGCAAAAGGGGATAAATGGGGACTCGCAAATACAAAAGGCAGGATGATACTACCTTGTAAGTATAATTCCCTTACTGTCATTCATCAGTACATAGCAGTAACTCAAGACCGGGCTATCTGCCTGTCTTCCGGAAAACTCAGCCCTGCATTCTACCAGATCAACAACGCCTGCTACAGCAAAGAACCGTTGATCGTTGTGAAAAATGCCGTGCAAAAAGCCGGTGTATACCATGTACAAAATGGTAAAATGCTGCTGGATTACAAATACGATGATGCTGAATTTTTAAAAGATACCACCCAGCCTTTGTTGAAGATCTATTCGAAGGAAAATGGCTATGGACTGGTAAACGGTCTTACAGGAAAAGTAATTCTCCCGGCGAACTTTACGAAACTTGACCTGCTCTGGGATTATAATACACCTGTGATAAAAGTATTGACGAAGGAGAAAAAAGATGCATTCTACGATACCAGGGGGAACACGATAACAGTGAAATATAGTAATCAGCTGGAAGCAGTACCGGGCATCATATCAGATATCGTTCCCGGTATGATAGAAACGAAAGTGAGACTGTTGAAATTTGAAAAGACAGGCGATCAGTGCTGGAATGTCTGGCCCGATGGAATGAATAATAAGAAAGTGGCAGTCACTGGCTTTACAGACCTGAGCAACATGTACAGTGACTACTACCTGATGGCAAAAACCGGCGACAAATGTGGCATCATCAATTATGATGGAAAAGTACTTGTCCCTGTAAACTACGATCAGATCAGCTTTGCCTTGACAAACGAACCGGGTGCCATGAGCACCAGGTATTACCAGACAGTACAAAAACAGCTGTCAGGCCTTTTAAACAGGTATAGCCTGAAAGAGATTAAAAAGCCGATGTTCGCCGATATAAAAGTGGTGACGGAAAATGTAGGCGTCGGATTGCCGGGTGGAAAGAAAATAAATATTTATAATACCTCCGAACTGTCGGTAGAAATGGCGCAGGTAGTAATGCCTGACGGCAAAAAAGGATTCATGCATTTATCTACCGGCAAAGTATACATCCCGGGTGTAGAGTAATCATCATTGGTAAGTTTGCTTAATACCAAACTTCTTCATCTTGGCAAATAGGGTCTGCGCAGCTATTCCCAATGCTGCTGCAGCCCCTCCAGCTCCGCTCACCTTCCCCTGACTGGCCTTCAGCGCCTTTATAATATGCTCTTTCTCCATCTCCTCCATTGTCTTGATCGCCTCCGGAGAGGCCATGGGCGTAATATCCGGCTGTGATCGCAGGTCGATCGAAGTGATCTCCGACCCCTCTGCAAGCAATACCTGCCTTTCTATCAGGTGTTCCAGTTCCCTGATATTCCCCGGCCAGGGATACTCCTTCATCTGCCGCAATACAGCAGGACTGATCCTGTTCACCGTCTTCCCAAACTTCTCCAAAAAGTAATAAGCCAACGGCTCTATATCATCCTTTCTATTCCGCAAAGGGGGTACTTCTATCGGAAATACATTCAGCCTGTAATACAGGTCTAATCTAAACCTGCCCTCCGCTACCTCTTTCTCTAAATGCCTGTTTGTGGCGGCAATAATCCGTACATCGATCGGAATAATGGCCTGTCCACCCAACCGCTCCACTTCCCGCTGTTGCAATACCCGCAACAGTTTTACCTGTGCCTCCAGTGGCAATTCACCTATCTCGTCCAGGAACACCGTTCCCCCGTTCGCCTGCTCAAACTTCCCGATCCGTTGTTGGTTGGCACCTGTAAAAGCGCCTCTCTCATACCCGAACAGCTCCGATTCTACCAGTGAAAGCGGCAATGCGGCACAATTTACGGTCACCATCGGCTGTTGACTCCGGGACGAAGCCCTGTGTATGGCAGCTGCCACTCTTTCTTTGCCTGTTCCACTTTCGCCGGTGATCAGTACGGACGTATTGCCGGGGGCTACCTTGCTGATATGGTCCAGCACATTGGCAAATGCCGCACTCCGGCCCACCATTCCCGTATCTGGTAAGACCACCGGCTGTTGCTGTCTTGCCTCCATCTCATGTCTGAAGAAGGCAATATCCAACATCACCAGCAGATCCTTTTCCCTGAATGGTTTTACCAGGAATCCATAGGGATTGGTTGTCTTGGCAGCTTCCAGTATTTCCTGATTTGTATTGGCAGAAATAAAAAGGAAAGGTATGCGTTGTGTCATCAGCTCCCTGGCCAGATCAATGCCTGTCAGATCACCTTTGAGTATAATGTCGATCAGTATCCAGTCAGGTTGTTTGCTCTCGATGAGCTTACGTGCCTGTACTACGCTACTGGCAATGCCTACCACCGTGTACCCCGCTTTCTGCAGCATCAGCCGCAGATCATTTGCTACTATAAACTCATCCTCTACAATCAATATCTTCATATCATTTCTTTTTGGGCAGCCGGAAATACTACCCGGATAATCGTTCCCTGCCGGGTCTTTACTTCAAAAGTACCGTCTAATTGTTCACTCAGTCCCCGCATCAGACTCATGCCCAGTGTAGTGGTTTCTGCATCTGCATTCCACTGCCGGGGTAACCCGGTTCCATTATCAAAAATACAAAGTTCCCTGTGAGCATCGTCTATCGTAACCAGGGTAATACTGATGATGCCCTGTTCCTTGCCTTTAAAGGCATATTTAATGGCATTGCTGACCGCTTCGTTCAATATTAGGCCTAAGGGCACTGCCTGTGCAACATCGAGCTCTAAAGGCTCTATTTGCAGCTGAAAGGTGATGGTGGTTTCCGTAGGGAAACTATCTCTCATGTAGGCCACCAGCTCTTTTATATACCAGCTCATGTCAATAGTCGCCAGGTTGTCTGTCTGATACAGCTTCTGGTGAATCAGCGACATGGCATGCATACGGTGCTGACTGTTGCGTATCGCCTCTATCGCATCCTGGTTATCGAGGTAAATGGATTGTGAATTCAACAGGCTGATTACAATCTGTAAGTTATTCTTCACCCGGTGATGGATCTCTTTCAGCAGCCATTCTTTTTCCACCAGTAGTTTTTTCAGTAACTCATTCTGGTGATTGATCTCATCCTGTTTTTGTTGTAATTGCAGATTGTTGCGTTGTTTCAGCCTGCTACGGTTATAAGTGAGCGCCAGAATGAACAACAACGTACATACCCCGGCAAAGATCACATTTCTGAAGATCCGCTCCTTTTGCAACGATGCCTCCTGCAGGGCACTCTTTTGTTTGAGCAACTGGATATCCTGATCTTTTTTAGCACCTTCAAACTGCAATTGCAAACTAGCCAGCTGTCTTGATTTCTGCACCGTTGTCAGCGAATCGGAATACTGCTTATATTGTTTAAAATGCAGTAACTCTGCCTGAATATTTCCCAGGGCAGAATCCGCACGATAGAATAACTGGTACAACATGACCTTCCTGGAAATCTGTTCTTCCCTGGTTTTCGTCTCCTGTTCCGCTGCCATCAGGTAAGGCAAACTTTCCTTCATTTGACCTGTGCGTTGCAGATACGAAGCAATCGCCAGCCGTGTGAACTGTGCAGACCCGGGAGAGGTGGGATGCCGGTTGTAAATAGTAACCAGTCTTTTAAAGTAAGGAGCGGCCCCCTCGTAGTCTTTCTGGTCAAGGTAGATATACAGGTACCTGGTGGTTACTTCAGCCGAGTCGTCACTGTCCGGGTGTATATAATTTTTTTCTGCTGCGCGAATGGTGTCGAGTGCTAATGAGAACTGGCCGGTCTTTCTATAAATATAGGCCATGTTCATTTGTATGGTCTGAATGCTTGGGGTATCGTGATTGAGATAGGCAATTCTGAGTCCACGATTAAAGTAGTCCATCGCAGGCTGATAATCTTCTATAGAGAAATAGATCATACCCAACCTGTTGTAGATGGGGCTCATAATGATCCCTGTTTCATGCAGTTTCTCCCCCGTTTCTATCGCCATGATATTGTACCGGAGTGCATTCTGGAAATCACTCATGAACATATATGTAGCCCCCATCAAACTATAAATACCATGCAAACGGGGATAGCCACTCAGCTTATAGAGGATCAACGCAGAATCCAGTATTTTTAAGGACTGCCTGAATTCATTTTTTATGTTGTAGAGTTCACCCGTATATTCCAGCATATTGCCGGCATGTAGATAATCTTTTATATCCAGGTAACGCTGTGCACCGGCTTTGTAGTAGAATATTTTCTTATCCAGATCTACGGGTTTATTCTGGTAAGTGCCGCCCACTTCAATGAGGGCTTCTGCCTGCAGGGTAGGGGTACCATACTTGTTCAGGATAGCGAGGGCCTCCATACTTGCTTCGCGACGGCCGTCATCCCGGTGCGATTCGTTGAGGATCTTGGCACTCAGGAGTTTACCAATGCCTATACCTTCCTGGTAATGTGTGCGACGGCTTAGGGAATCTATCTGCCTGGCAATGACCCATGCCGAATCCATATCCTCCTTTTCATAACCTGTTTTCAGGATCAGGCGTTGGCCTTCCCTATACAGGCGCCCTACTTTCGCCGTATCCTGTCCGGATGAGGTGATAAAAAACAGGAGGGCCACCAAAGTGGCCACTCCCTTTATTTGAAGATCATGTATCATATTATGCCAGCTGTTTGCGCGGTAGGGCTTCTCTCATCAGATAACAGATACAAATAGCTACACCCGGTGCTATAATCGATGTTAAGCCCAGGTACCTGGCCATGATGCCACCCATCAGACAGCCCAGCAAAAAGCCCCCTATCAGGATAGAGATATTTCGCAGACTCTGCAAGGCAGCCGGCTCACTAAAGCCTGTTCGTAACAGGGTGCCCAGATCCAGGGCAGCCTGTGTCACATTGCCTGTCATCATCGTAGTCGGTCCGTGCGTTTCTTTGGCAAAAAGTTTTCCAAAGGCATTCTGCAGGCCCATTGCCACTACTACCATGAATACCAGCAAATATAACATAAAGGAACCCATCAGTGGCAGGAACATGGCGGCAACCCCGGTTCCTATCAGCAGCAGACTTTCCACCAGCAGGATCCTGTACTTCCTAACCAGTACCGTGGCCAGCCAGCCACCCGCCATCACCGCTGCCACAAAAGTGGGAAAGGTGATCAGCTTGATCCAGTCACCACTCTTACTGCCGGATGATACCATCTGCGCTGCAAAGGTGATGAAGTTGCCGGTAACGTGTGCCGAGAAGATAGAACCGCCCGATACAAAAGTAACCGTATCACAAAACCCTGCTACCCATGCCAGCAAAAACGTGACCCAATGTATATTATGTTTTGGTTCTTCCATAACTTATTATTGTTCCAGGTGTGCTCTCAGCATCCAGGCCATTTTCTCATGTGTTTCCATCAAACCTGTGATATAATCACTGGTACCTGCATCGCGAAAGGCCTGTGCATAACCATTGATGTTTTCTCTCAGGTGAATGAGGATGCTCTCATGATCTGCCAGCAGTTCTTTGATGAATCCTGTGCTGTCATTTTTCTCTCTGGTTTGCTCCGTGAGGTGTGTCAGCGCCAGGTATTCTTTCAGCGTAGCCGGAGGAAAGTGCCCCAGGCTTCTGATCCTTTCTGCTACTGCATCTACAATCTCTTCCAGCTGTCCGTATTGCGCTTCGAAAAAGAGGTGCTTGCTGTGGAAGTCGGCACCCGTTACACACCAGTGTGCTTTGCGGGTCTTTGTATACAATACAAATTCATCAGCTAATATCTTACCTAATGAATGGGCTACTTCAGCCATGTAATTTTCTTTGATCCCGATGGATGCTTTCATGTAATTATAATTTTGAAAGTAATAAATAGTCAATGGAAAAACGGCCGGCGCCTATGAGCAGGATGAATAACAGGCAAAGCGTGTACACATAAGGTACATCTCTTACTTCCAGGCTATCCTTTCTGTGCACAACGAAATAACCAATGGCAGTAACGCCGATGGTAGGAAGTATCACCAGTCTGGTACCTACACCCAGCATGAGTAAGAAGGGCACGACGGTATCCGCAAAAGTGGCTACCAGCCCGTTTAGTTTGTCAGGCAGGCCCAGGGGATTCGGTACATGTTCCCGCTGTCCGTTTTCTACCCTGAACTTCTTCATGCCATGCACCCTGAATAGCTCCAATGCGAGCAATACCCGGAAACCCAGCATGGCAGCATTGTTCAATGTACTGCCCAGATCTGAATATAGTATATAGCGAAGCATACAAATGATTTAAAATGCAAAACAGGAACATCCCAGCACGCCCCAGAATGCGGTGTAATTATCAACCGGTACATCGCTTCTGCGTGCTACATCGTGGTGATGACCGTGTACATCACAGCTACCCACACATACATGCAGATCGCTTTTTACATATCCTCCGAACGTGTTCACCGGCGACCAGTCTGGTAATACAGGAATCCTGGGTGGTGCCAGACTGCCAAAGTCATCCTGTGCATACACAATCTTACCACCTACTATTGTCAGCACTGATTCTATGTGTTTGATAGCTGCATCCGGAATCGTGAAAAAGTCCTGATCCAGCACCGCTACATCTGCCAGCATACCTACCTGGATACTACCTTTTATTTGTTGCTCACTGCTGAACCATGCACTACCACGCGTGTACAACTCCAATGCTGTAGCGCGGGGCAGGCCTTCGTTCAGTTGTAAACCACCTACTGTATTCCCGGTTACCAGCCAGTATAACGCTATCCATGGATTATAACTGCTCACTCTCGTAGCATCCGTACCGGCACCTACAGGTACTTCCATTTCCAGCATACGGCGGATAGGTGGTGTATGTGCACCGGCTTCCTTCCCATAGCGATCCACAAAGTATTCCCCCTGAAATGCCATGCGGCTTTGAATAGCAATACCACCGCCCAGTGCTTTCACCCGTTCTATATTCTTTGCGTCTATGGTTTCTGCATGGTCAAAGATCCAGGGCAGTCCTTCAAAAGGCATATCCCTGTTTACCTTTTCAAACACATTCAGGAACCGTGTGATGCTTTCATTGTAAGTAGCATGAATCCTGAAAGGCCAGCGTTTTTCTACCAGCAGCCGTACTACTTTTTCCAGATCGGCTTCCATGTTCTCATGGAGCGTAGGCCTTGGCTCCAGGAAGTTTTCAAAGTCAGCAGCAGAGAATACCAGCATTTCTCCCGCACCATTATGACGATACATGTTATCGCCCTGATGTGGTTTTACCAGTGCAGACCAGTGTTCAAAATCTTCATACTCCTTGCCCGGGCGCTGTGTGAACAGGTTGTAGGCAATGCGTACGGTGAGCTGATCTTTCTGATGCAGTTCTTCAATCACCTGGTAGTCTTCCGGATAATTTTGCGAACCACCACCAGCATCGATTACGCTCGTCACACCAAAGCGGTTTAACTCTGTCATGAAGTGACGGGTAGAGTTCACCTGGTATTCGTAAGAGAGCTTAGGTCCCTTGCCCAACGTGGCATAGAGGATGAGTGCATTCGGAGTGGCGAGGATCATACCTGTAGGATTCCCGTTTCCGTCTTTTTCAATCTGTCCACCGGGAGGGGCCTTTGTCTCTTTGGTAAACCCCACCGCTCTCAATGCAGCAGCATTCAGCAATGCACGGTCATACAAATGCAAAATGAAAACTGGCGTATCGGGGGCAATGGCATTGATCTCTGCCAGTGTGGGCATTCTTTTTTCTGCAAACTGTTGCTCGGTCCATCCGCCTACAACCCTCACCCATTGCGGGGTGGGGGTGACTGCTACCTGCTGTTTCAGCATGCGGAGTGCATCCGCCAGGGAAGGAACCCCATCCCATCTCAGCTCAAGGTTATAATTTAAACCACCCCTGATCAGGTGAATGTGTGAGTCAATCAGCCCGGGGATCACCCGCTTCTGTTTCAGGTTAATGGCTGTGCCACTGTAGTTATTCAGGATGTCTGCATCCCTGCCTACAGCCACGAACCTGCCATCCAGTATAGCTACAGCAGTATTGTCGCCGGAATGTATCTTACCGTTATATAAAATGAGATCTGCTTTCATATTACTGGAATGATTGAATCGCATCCTGAATACCTTGCCCTGCTACAGTGAAGAATGCAGGACCCGCCAGCAGGATCACTTTGCTCAGCGGTTTGAAAGTTGCGTAGTGCTTGCCTTTCAGGTATTCGGCTACCTTGTATGCCTGCAACATTCCTTTGGTTACATTCTCTGCTACCAGGGCAGTGGGAGAGTCAATACCAGCATCTTTCAGGTCACTGGCAAAAGATAGAGACCCTACATTCAGTGACAGTGCTTCGCGCATAGCTACACTACCTACTTTCGTCATCAGCTCAGGTGTAAATTGATTACGGTCGCCGAGACCGATCAGCAACAGTCTCTTTGCTTTGAGCTTTCCTGCTGGTGGTGTGATGAGGATTGTTTCCAGTGCATGACCTGCAAACTGGCCGGACTTGCGAATTTCGGTGATGAGACCATTGGTGGCTTCATCCAGGTGCACCATGCCATTGAGCGCTGCCGGCAGGGCAGGAGGGGAGTTGAAAATATCACCTTCCGTATATTCAAATACACAGGCTACCTGTAAGTCAGCTACAGCGGCAGATGGCCCTTGTACTAAACCTTCGATGGTGACGCCATCTACTTTACCCCATGCCCTGGTGGTACCAACAGCAGTCGTTTGCTGTGCATAAACAAAAATGTGTGCGAGTAATAATGCGGTTACAACTATTGTGCGTTTCATGTGTTAGAATTTAAATGCGATACGTGTATTGATGAAAATCCCATCCTTGTGATCTGGAATAAGTTCTTCAATCAGTGCTCCGGTTTTGAAATATTGAATGCCTGTGTTGACAGAGAGATTTTTATTGAGAGTGTACACTACGCTGGCCAGCCATGCAGTACCAATGTATCTTTTCGTAGCTGGCAGCCCAGCCATCTTATAACTGCCACTGGGGCGATAAATACCATCCTGTAAGGAGTAGCGCCAGTTGAATACAGCATCTGCCTGTACTGTGAAGTGTTCTCCAAAAGATATATTGCTGTAAGGATGCAGATCAATGAGGTTCACTGGGCCTATCTGCGGACTAAACCCGAAGTACCCACCTTTTGGGAAGAGTGGATTAAAGGTTTGTAATTGTCCATCACCCTGTTTGCGATCACCAGATATATAATCGTGACGCAGGTTGATGGTAGGATGCCCTTTCACGGATTCAAACATATACCCCAGATCAGCAGATGCAGTCCATGCATGGATTTCACCTGTTCCAAATGTGCCAAACTGATAAGCTGCTTCCAGGTTATAAATGAATCCACCGCCATATTTCCAGAAACGGCCACCTACCGTATGTCTCACTTCATTGCCAATGCCTTCTTCAAAGCGGGCAGAATCGCGGCGAATGCCCAGGTAATAAGCGTCTACATTTCCTGCATGGGGAATAATATATTTGCCGTAAACGCCCCAGAAGCTCACCTGCGGGCTGAGGGTATTGTCGAATACACCGGTGTTCACTACATCAGTAGCCATTACAAAGGCGTCTACCGATAAGCGGGAAGTGGCATACATGATCTTTCCACCTGTAAAGTACTGGCGCAGGTTAGGTCCTTCGCGTACTGAGACCAGTCTGCCGCTGCCGTAATCCAGCTCCTGCCGGCCTATGCGGATGGTGAAGTTTTTCAGTGGCATCACATCTGCAAAAAGGTTCTGCACATTCAGTTTATCCTCATCGATAGGGCGGGGACCATTCTTACGGCCACTTTCCCAACCGCTGCGAAGTTGTCCGAACAACCTTACATAAGGAGTAAGGTGGAGGTCTGCATGCACATCATAACGTTGTAGCCAGAACGAATTGTGACCAATACCCAGTTGTCCCCAGTCTTCGTTGTGGAAATCCGCGTATTCTGCACGGGCTTCACCCCCGAAGGACAGGTAGCTGTTATCATGGCCGATCGGAATGTACTTGATCCCCTTGCCGGATGAGTCGTACTTTTCGTCAAAGCGCATGAGTTTAAAACCCTGTCCGTACACGAGCGTGGTAAGCAATAGCAGGATGGCTGCGATGGTAGCGGTGATGCAGACTTTCAGGAATTGTAGCATCTTAGTGATGTTGGAGCATGTTGTGGGCATATTGAATACCGATGCCATATGCACCACCGTATTTTTTCATGAGGTCAGTAACTGGTCCGTAAGTTTCCTGTCTTGCCCAGTCGCGTTGCAGTTCGAGCAGGTATTGAATGGAAGTGATAGGTTTTACGCCGGCATGTACCATTCTCTGTATAGCGCGTTCGTGTGCTTCAGTGCTAACATCTCCACAGGCGTCAGTGATCACGTATACAATGTGGCCTTCGTCCAGTGCGGAGAGGGCAGGGCCTACGATACATACGCTGGTCCAGAGGCCGGCGAGAACGATTTTTTGCTGGTTGGTGGCTTTAATCGCTTTGTAAGCGGCGGCATCTTCCCAGGTGTTCATGCTGGTACGGTCTATGTAGCCGCTGGTAGCCTGTGGATAGAATTGTTCTATTTCAGGAAATACAGGACCGGAAAAGGAGTTCTCGGCAACGGTGGTGACGATGGTAGGTACATGGAAGATCTTAGATGCACCAGCTACGATGGCAGTGTTGGTTCTTAATTCGCTCAGCGCAATGCTTTTGGTAGCGAAGCCCATTTGTCCTTCGAAGTCGATGAGAACGAGGGCGTGGTTGTCAGGGGCAAGCAGATTGGAAGATGGCTTCATGTTGTGAATGTTTTTCACAGGATAGCCAATCTGTATGCCGCGAGTTAACGTGTTGAAAGTTAAATATTTACGGTAAACCCCGGGATGTTGGGATTTACCGTATTTCGTATTTTGAATGAAAAATCAGCATCGCTTATACAGCGATTGCTTCATATGCTTTTTCCATTGCTGTATCCTGCACACCTGGTACAGCCAGCCCTTCTGCTCTTACTACCGTTACATCTGTCATACCCATAAACCCTAATACGGCTCTCAGGTAGTTCTCGGTATAATCATAGATCTTCATGGCGCCTTCGGTGTAAATGCCTCCTGAAGAAATGGCCAGGTATAGTTTTTTTCCTTTAATCAAACCTTCCGGACCATTCTCTCCATAGTTAAAGGTCTTTCCTTTTCTGGCAATATGATCCAGCCATGCCTTCAGGTTAGAGGTGATACTGAAATTGTACATCGGTGCGCCGATCACAATTACATCAGCAGCCTGCAATTCTGCAATAGCCGCATCAGAATTGGCGATTGCACTTATCTGTTCAGCAGATCTATTTTCATCAGGAGTAAAGAAAGATTGAATATGTGCTTCTTCCAGGTGTGGGAAAGGTGCCGCTGCCAGGTCACGCACTACTACCGTACTACCGGGGTAAGCAGCTGTCAGTTTATCAATAATGGCATTTCCTAATTGTACGCTGTACGACTGGGATCTTTTCGGGCTGGTGATTACATGTAATATTCTCATGGTGCTTATTATTAATTTTAACCCGAAATTATCCAGAATACCCATGCGGCTGGCGGTACTATATTGCCGGATAGCACTATACCAGAGGATAGTATAAAGGGGCGCCTATTTGAATTTACACCACGCTAATTAAAATTGCTGTTAAAAACGATCAGGAGTCCCAACCGTAATATGTCGTATTTTTGTATCATGAGCGTACGAACCAAAGAAACCTGCAATAAACACATCATCCCTGTCAAAGACGCCCTCGATGTACTCGGTGGCCGGTGGAAGCTCCAGCTTCTCATCCACCTTTCCTTTGGGCCCCGTCGTTTCAACCAGCTTGCCAAAGAACTGGCGCCCATTACAGACAGAACGCTCTCTAAAGAGCTCAAAAGCCTGGAGGCCAACAAAGTGATTTCCCGCACAGAATACGACGCTTTTCCTCCTGTGGTAGAATACAGGATCACTCCCCATGGAGAGTCACTATTTGCCGTCATTTCCGAATTAGGTAACTGGGGCCGTGCCCATAGAAAGATGATTATGGACAAATAACAGCAGGATAATCCCACTTTTAGTTACCGCATGCTTATGTTACACCCCGGGCCAGGCATCAACAGGGAAGAAAATCAGTCTATTACTTTTATATTAACCGGCTTTACAATCGTTACACTGATGGTGAGGCATGGAGTGATCAGGAAAAATCCTTGAATATTTCCGCCACCGCACTAGTGAGCTCTTTAGCCAACAAAGGCTTCTTCAGTAGCTTCACCACCATCGGGTTCGCATATGTACGACTGATATCACTGTAATCGAGCGAAGAAGACACCATAATCACATGACACTGCGATTTAATCTTGGCAGGATAGCTATCAAAAGCCTCCAGGAAATCGAATCCATCCATCTCGGGCATCTGTATATCCAACAATATAACGGTAGGAGGAATACGAGGTAAAGTTATATTTGACGATAGAAACTCAAGCGCTTTATTGGCATTATTAAAAGCAAGCACCGTCCGGCTGATTTGCTGGATAGCAATCAGCTTTTCGTGCAATAGAAGGTCCACTTCATTGTCATCTATCAAAATCACACGTAAATCAGGAATCGAAATCATTTCTGTTCGGAATGCTTATTTCAAATTGTGTGCCTTCTCCATACTTGGATTCTACATTGATTGTACCGCCTATCTTATTCAGCGCTTCTTTCACTATATAAAGGCCAATACCGCTACCCGGCTTGTTGTTATTCTTTGATCTGAAAAACATCTTGAATATGTTGTTCAGGTGTTCACTCAATATACCAATTCCATTGTCCGATATAACCAGTGTCGCTTTGTGCGGCTCTACTTTTACTGCCATGTTCACCTTAGGGTGCACCTCGTCCGGCTTCTGATATTTAACAGCATTTGATATGAGGTTGTTTAAAATCACGCTGATACGGAAAGTATCCCCCTTGAAATCCACGGGCTGATCGACCGTTACCTGAAACTCTATCGCTGTATTCTGATGTTTGAACTGTGAGATACATTCATTCAGCAGATGATCAAAGTTAATCTTCTCATACTCCACATCCAACCTTGAATTACGATAGTATTCAATGATCTTTTGAATGAAGCCATCCAGTTTCTGAATACATACTTCGATCATATTCAGATAGCCATTGGGGTCAGTCACAGAGTTGTCCAGTCTGCTCAGGTTAATGATCCCCAGTACAGACATGAGCGGAGAGCGAAGGTCATGGGAAGTAGAATAGATAAAGCGATTCAGCTCGTCGTTGATCTTTTCCAGTTCGATGATCTTTTCTTTCAGCTGTTTGCGGGTAGCATATATTTCAAAAGCATTCTGAATGGTCCTGTGCAGTTCATGTTCATCCCATGGCTTTTTGATATAAGAAAAGATATGCCCTTTGTTGATCGCGTCAATAATGTCTTCTACATCGGTATAGCCGGTGAGCAGGATACGCATGGGGTCAGGCAAGATATCTTTAATCTCATTAAAGAATTCAACACCGGTAGATACGGGCATCTTCTGGTCAGCAATGATGATATGGACATCAATGCTCTTCAATAACTGCTTACCTTCCTGGGCAGAGTTTGCAGTATAGATTTCGTAACTGCGGCGGAAGCTGGCTTTAAAAGCGTTTAGGTTGTGTACTTCGTCGTCAATGTAGAGTATCCTGATACGGTTTTCTTTCATCCACTAATGTTTTATACAAAAAACGATAATGTTTCGATTGTAGGGCTTTAATCCTGTCTGGGGCACCATTGGAGTATGACACTTAGGCCATAACGGCTATCTTCAATGGTAAATATATAATAAATTCTGCACCTTCCCCGGGGGCAGTATTTACCAATATCCGTCCCTGATGTTTTTCGATGATGCTGAATACGATAGAAAGCCCCAGGCCTGTACCTTCTCCAACATCTTTGGTAGTAAAGAAAGGATCAAAGATCTTCTCCTTTACCTTTTCGGTCATACCCGGGCCGGTGTCTTTAATACTGATCACCGCCATTTCGTCTTCCTGCCAGGTGGTGATGGTTACACATTCTTCCCTGCCGTCTGAATGGGTTTTAATTGCATTGAAGGCATTGGTCAGAATGTTCATGAACACCTGGTTCATTTTGCCGGCGTAGCATTCAATTTTGGGCAGGTTACCATAGTGCTTCACGACCTTTACGTTCGGTGGAATGTTGTTCTTAAGCAGCACCAGTGTGCTATCCAGCCCTTCGTGCAGGTCTACGGACTTCACATCACTTTCGTCCAGGCGGCTGAAGGTACGCAATCCTTTTACAATCTCAGCCGTACGGGAAGCACCATCTTCAATGCCTTTGATCAGGGAGGCTATTTCTTCGTGTATGTAGTCGATGTCTATCTCCTGTTTATAAGCTGCAATGTCCTGAAGTTCAGATTTCATATCGGTGGCAGTCGCCAGTCCGTCGTACTTTTCAAGTAGTGTTCTGATATCTGCTATATCCAGTTTAAGCGGCTTGATATTGGAAGTAACAAAGTTGATCGGGTTGTTGATTTCATGTGCAATACCTGCTGTGAGCTGACCCAGGGATGCCATTTTCTCTCTTTCTACCAGTTGCGTCTGGGCATCTTTCAGGTTTTTCATGGCTACATTCAGTTCTTCATTGGTGGTTTGCAACTCTTCCGTACGTTTATGCACCTTGTCTTCCAGGATTATATTCTGTTCTCTTACCAGGCGCTCATTCTCTTGTGAGGCCTGCAGGGCTTCGGCTCTGAATACATTGATCTTATGTGCCAGTGCGAAGGAGAGGAGCAGGGCTTCCATACCTGAGCCTATCTGCAAAGCATAATAGGTAAAGTCGTTGTATGGCAGCACATTCATATTGCGCAATACGAAAACTATAACACTCAGCAGGAATACTGACCATGCCAGCAGGAAGAAACGGGCAGAGCTATACCCCATCCGGCTCATCTTGAGTGGCACGATAAATACGATCACGGCGGCCACCGATACTACCAGCTGTACCCAGATCTGTGCAATGGTATACCAGTCCAGCAAGGCTGGAATGAAGGTGACCATGTACGCATAAATGAGATAGTTGATGAGATTGTGTCCACGTTTATAGTGTTGCCTGGTTTGCAGGAACTGTTGTACGAACATCAGCGCCGTTAGCCCGTTGAAGACAGGTACCAGTACGGTGGCATGCATTTCCAGCCAGGGCCAGGAAGGCCAGAGGAAACGGAAGGCAAACCCTTGCAGGGTAGCTTGTGTGAGCCCTACAAAGATGTTGTACGCCACATAGGTCAGGTAACTGTTATCCTTGGTGGAGAGGAAGATAAAGAGATTATAGAACGACATGGCGAGGATGACCCCCACATACAACCCGAAGATGAGGCCCCGGGAGCTGTTCTTGGTTGTAATCTCTTCCTTGGTACCAATATAGATAGGCAACTGTAGTTGCTCTCCCGCTTTGATGCGCAGGTAATACAGATGAGTACTGTGTGCCTGGAATACAAGCGGGAAAATATAGTTCTGGTGATCGAATATCCGGTTGTGGAACTGGGTGAATTCCCCCAGCCGGGTGGCCTTGAATGTGCCATCAGGCATCAGTTCAAAGAGGGTAATGTCGTCGATGGTGGGGTACTCTACTTCCAGCAGCAGCTTGCGGGCAGCGCCCGGATTTTCGATGCGAAACCGTGCCCAGTGAGTGTAAGGAGTGATCTGCAGGTTAGGTACATTTTCTCCCGGTGAGGTAAAGGAAACCTGCTGAATTTCCTCAATTCCCAGCTTGTTCGATTTGTCAGTAAATAATTCAAGATACCTGCCTATGCGTGTGAGGGGCATGCCTTCCTCGTATACAAAGGGACTTGCAGCCTGTGTATGCACATAGCATAATAAGGCAAATAACCATAAGGTAATAATCCGGAACATGCGATAAATTTATAGAAAATTCACCTTCCACTCTGCACTTTGGTAAATTGATAATCGGGTATTTCCAGATGATAGCTGACTTCATAGGAGCCTTTGGGGCCAACTTCTGTTTTGGTTTGAATGAGTGTTTCCCTCAGATCATAGATAAGTTCTCGCTCTTTGGGATCTGCATATTCCAGTGAATTGACGTCATTGATGACCATGGCGGTGGCTACGAAGTCATCTTTGGGATAGAAAAAGGTGCCTTTATCGCCGAGAGATTCGTCGATCATGAATCCTACTCTCTTTCCGATACGAGTCGTGATGGGGGCGCATAATACGTGGAAATTATCAATTGGTAGCTGTGCTGCAAGTACTACCCCTGCTCTGGCCAGTACCTGGCTACCGATGCCCATACCGGCTACTTCTTTTGAGTTCCACATGGCGCAGATCTCGGCACTGCCGGGTTTGACCATGTCGTAGATCTTGCTGTCGTACTTACCGATCGCCGTTTCGATGGGGAGGGGTATGACACCGTCTGCCAACTGCACCCTGGCGCCACCATAAGTTTTGGTGCGTGATTCATCTTCTACAATAATTACAATACTATTTTCATGTTGCATCCAGTCCGCGTTGCCGGACGTGATCTTGGCGATCCCGAAATAGATCTCCAACAACCGGAGGTGGCCGTTGTAAAACCTCAGGCAGGCTTCAGGATCGTCTGGTGCTCTAAATGCCCTTACTGTAATCATGATTTTGCATGTGGATACTCTTTAATAATAGTATTGGTACGAGGAGGATGGAGAGAACATGCCTTCATTGCATTCGGTTGCAAGAATGTGTTGTAAGCTGTTCTTACCTGTCTGATTTAAACAAATATCTGCTCGAAGTCTACATAATACCTGCCGGAGCTTTTGTATTGATCCAGTAATATGCGCCTGCAGGTGTCTGTCACAGCAGCACCGCCCAATACGACCGAGGACGCGAGCTGGGGCCAGGTGGTTATAGTTTTACCAATTTCGCTCAGGGAGTATTTCATCCGGGCAGACATATCATCCAGGGCAACCATAGGTCGGAAGATCGGTAATTTCTCAGCGTCAGTCAAACCTTTTAAGCGTTCCAAATCCAGATCGGCAGGGATAAAACCATGTAGCAGGGGTCTGTCAGGCTCCAGGTCAAAGCGCTCTACATCTACCATCCCTCTGTCATTGGTGTCCATTACTACCGGTATTTGCAAGGCTTTGGCCTTTATCCGGCTTAGTATTTTAATGTCTATGCCGTCACATTCTTCTACCAGCACATCCAGTTTCCCATCAGCAGTGAAGAAGTCATCCAGGTTTTGCTCGGTTGCACCATCCAGATAACATTTTACTTTGATGAAAGGATCCAGTTCTGCTATTTCCCTGGCTGCTACTACAGCCTTAGATACCTGTATATTATGTATCCCCGTACGAATACGGTTCATATTGGTTAGTTCAATTTTGTCAAAATCAGCCAGTCTCAATTCCCCACATACACGTTCCATGGCAATGGTCAGTGCAATGCTACCACCCACGGAGAGACCAATGATGCCGATCTTCTTTGTACGCAATGTTGCAATTTCATCTGCCATGATCTTATGTTGATTGCGGCTTGTGCGCAAAGCAATAAAATCCTCCTCATCTACTATATGCACTACTCTGTCTGCCCATGGATAATATACCCATACTCCAATTTCTTCCAGTGCTCTTTCTCCAACGTAAGCGGCTACATGCTGCTCATATTCTTCAGGAGTCAAACGCTTCGTTGGATGGCTGATCTTAATGAGTTCTTTTAACTGGGATATGATATGGTCATGAACGCGGATATGCGGGTGGCTGCTTAATAAGCTGGTAAGGGCTTTATACTCTTCCTCTTTTCCCAGCCTGTAAAAGACCGGTGCGTAATTGTTTGTCTCTGGTTGTTGTTGTTTAATATGTTCTTCTAATTCTCTCATTTTGCCTGGCATAAAAAAATTTATGAACAACGAATGGTATAAATTGGAATATGAATTGTATGAATAAAAAAAATAATATTGTATCAGTACCCGCCCCTAAGTGTAGAGATATGTATCGGCATAAGGTTGCAGCCATTAAAGGCTTGGTTAGTTAGCGTACTACATATATTGGTTCGTCATCATGTAGTTTCGGGACAAATAGTTTTTATGTTCAAATAAAAAAAATTGTTAAAGTTTCACATGAAAGCTATGGTAAAATAACAATTAATTTCAAAAGATTGTGATTTATAGGCGTTATTTTAGGAATAAACCGTGAAATACGTAGCTGCCAGTACGCAGTCATTAATTAAATTTTTTTAATAATTGGTGTAGTATTTGTGGCATCACCAATGTCGTCGTAAATTGATCTACTTTCTTCATCATAATTTTTAATACCTGGTATATGAATAAAAGAGAATTTATTAAGTTAGCCGGTCTTGCCAGCGTAGCTGCTGCTGTTGGTAATCCTGCCGGTATGGTGAGTGCTGCTTCATTGAAAGGAAAAAACAATAAGAACGGAAATAGTCCAAAAGCTCCTTTTACTGTGCCTGCGTTGCCTTATGCTTTTGATGCGCTTGAACCCCACATTGACAAGACAACAATGGAAATACACCATGATAAACATCATGGAGCCTATGTGAAAAATCTGAACGATGCTGTAAAAGGTACGAAGTATGAAAGCCTGTCGCTGGATGAAATACTGGCTACGGTAAAAGCAGATGATAAAGCGATCCGTAACAATGGCGGTGGACACTACAACCACTCCCTGTTCTGGACATTGCTGTCACCTACAAAAACAACTCCATCTGACAAGCTGAAAGCTGCTGTAACAGCGTCTTTTGGGTCATGGGAGAAATTCCAGGATGCGTTTAATACTGCTGCAAAAACAGTATTCGGTTCTGGTTGGGCGTGGCTCATTGTTACACCTGGTAAAAAGCTGCAGGTGATATCGACACCTAATCAGGACAACCCTTTAATGAAAGGAATCGTGAAAGAGACAGGTACGCCTATCCTGGCATTGGATGTTTGGGAGCATGCGTATTATTTGAAGTATCATAATGTGCGTCCTGATTACATCAGCGCTTTCTGGAATGTGATCAATTGGAATGAGGTGGATAAATTATATGCTGCTGCAGTTTAATAACTAAAACAAAAAGGAAGCCAGCTTCCTTTTTATAACCAACGAAAAGGGTCTGCCGTAGGCAGACCCTTTTCGTTGGTTATTTTCTTTTGAAGAAGACAAACCCATTTTTCTCTCCTATTACTTCCAGATTAGGATTCGCTCTCCACGGTTTACTATTCGTTATCCTGCATACAAAATACGTCGGCTTATCCACCGGCCCATTCAACAGCCACTCCTGTTTATAATAATTCTTATTCACCGACGGCAATTTCCTCGTATAAAACAAATGTGCATAACTATGATAACTCAGCACCTGCACATAATCATCCTTCCCCTGGAACGACTCAAAAAACTCTATTGCCGCCCGTTGTGAAAACCCTTCTATCTTCGGCGTAAAATGCACCACCGTAATCTGTATCGCACAGATCGTGCTCACAAACATCAGCACCATTCCCACCTTCACTTTCTTATTAAACAACAATATCGCACTCACTATTACCAACAATAAATACACCGCACCATACGCGCTCTCCCACAAAGAAAACGGTATATCCGCCTGCAGATTCGCTTTCGCAAACTTATCACCGATTGCCGATATCAACTGCTGTTTATACACTCCCACCACTGGCAATAAAGTAATCGCCGTTGCAATCAACATCCCAATCAACAGCATCAATACTATATTCCACGCTCTCAACACCACCTTCCCTTCTGCAATTCTATATATCTGCCACGCGGCCAAAAAGCTCAACGGGAAATAACACAAAGAAGTGTAATGTACAATCTTCGTTTCCACGAGAGAAAACAAGATCAGCACCACCCAAAACAGCACCCACATCCACGTTCTGAAATCCCTCACCTCTGCACCCTGTGCACCTCCATATATAGACCTGTGCTTCCGGTCCCTGAAATAACTAAACAGGAAAATACTCGCAGGAAAACATCCCACCAGCAACACGATCCAGTGATAGAAGAAATTGCCCCCATGCCCTGCATCCGGCGTGGTGAGCAAACGGATCTGATAAGTCAAAAACTCATTGATAAACCACCAGCCATGTGCCACCAGCTCATACCCAAACCACAACGCCGTCGTAATAAAAGCAAAGGCGGTAATCAACCCCAACTGTGGCAGTTTAATCCCTGTTTTCCCTTTTTTCACAATCCAGTACACAATAAAGGTCAGCAAACTCACCAATATGGCCACCGGCCCTTTCGTAAGCACGGCCAATCCCAGGCATACACCACCTAATATGGCCAACCGGTTCGGCTTTGCTGCATAAGGTACCCGAAACACACAGTAAATAGCTAAGAAAATAAAGTAATTGAAGGTCGGATCAATAATGCCTGACTTGAAATAAAAATGCGGTAACCAGGAACCCGCATATGCCAGTGCCCACCACAATCCCATCTTCTCGTCTACCAGCTTCTTACCAATAGCAAAAAGCGTAACGAGCGTAGCAATACCAATAACGGCATTAGGAAAACGTGCGGCAAATTCATTGACGCCAAAAATTCCCATACTAATGGCCTGCATCCATATAAATAATGGCGGCTTTTCCCAGAAAGGTGCAAAGTCGATCTGTACCTGAGAGTAGTTGTGTGTTACCAGCATCTCCCTTGCTGCTTCCGCAAAGTTGATCTCGTCCCAGTCAAACAGGTGCACATGCCCCAGAAAAGGGACGAACAGGATAGCGGCCGCAATGGCGATTAGCAGGTATTTCATTCCGTAATTTAGATTGATCCGTTAAGACTCCTTATTCTTCCTGATTAACAAATCAACAAAAATAACTAAATCAACTAAGACCAATAGCCGCTTCGGGAATAATTTCGGCAGGTGTATTCCCCTTTCTTTTATCGAATGCCATGTAAAGCAGCATGCTGCTGCATGTACCAATAATACTTCCTACATACACATCAATAAAGAAGTGCTGCGCCAGATAAATTCTGGACCAGGCAGCCACAAATGCCAGCATAATGTATACCAGTCCCATCACCTTATTGCGGGTGACCAGGGCCAGGAAGCAGAACATGGCAAAAGCCGTCGTTGTATGACCGGAAGGGAAGCTGCATCCTCCGTGAACGGTTACCCATTTTACGGTGTGGATGATGGCTGGATCTTCGAAGTATTTAATAGGTCTGGGAGCGTTGAAGTAATGTTTGGCAGTTTGTACCAGGATCGTTACCAGCAGCAGAATACATCCTGCATTGAGGAACAACCGGTATTTGCGCAAAACCAGGATCACCGCCAGCATAATGGCAAAGGTGATACCATCGCCGACGTAGGTAAGGGCGGACATGATCACATCTGCCCAGGGCGAGTGAACGCTGTTGATAGCCAGAAATAGCTCTTCATGCGAGAAGAAGAAGATCTGTAGGATAGCTCCTGTTACTACCCATAACAGAAAAGGTGCAAAGAACCATGCGTTCTTGCCGAACAGTGTAACAATCGTTTTCAATTTTCCTGAATTTAACGTTGTAGGTATGCTGAGTAGGTTCCGTGCTTTAGCCTTGCGAGTGAACATGACATAGTATCTCCAGGACAATAGGGGCATATGTTGTTCATATGCGCATCTTGTCAGCTGGCATGGGATACCTGTAGTTCGCAGGCTAAAATCATTTAACTACTTAGGTTGTAGGTTTGAATGTTTGAATGTATATCTCGTAAAGAACTTTTTAATTCTGTTGAAGATCCTCACATAGAATTCTTTATTGAACAGATTGGAATCGTTCATGGCTTTCACGATCAGGAAGATGGCAATGGGCATCAACACGATGTTTGACAACCACATGCCACTCCAGGTAGCCATTACGTCCTTACGGGCCATTTTCTCGCCCGTCATAAAGAATATATTGAAGATCACAAAGAATGCTACGGCAAAGATGAGCGGGGTACCCAGGCCACCCTTACGGATGATAGAACCCAGGGGGGCACCGATCAGGAACATCACGATACAGGAGGCGGCAAGGGTAAATTTACGCTGCCATTCTACCTTGTGCAGGATCAGGGTATTGTGTTTGTCCTCGAATTCCTTCTGAGGGCCTTCCAGGTTACTCTGTCCGTCACGGATGTTTTGTTCAGTCCTCTCCATTACATACCGTTTGGCATCTACAGGAATAACGTCTTTGAAGTGCTTCGGGTTGCCGGGAGGAGGAGGGGCGGAGGCCATCCAGCCAGTATCTTTCCATTGGGCGAAAGGGTAGCGGCTGGTAATATACACGTTCACTGTACGGGTAAAGATTTTCTCCTGTTCCCTCAGTGAATCGATGGCTTTATCCAGTTGTCGTACGTTCAGCATCTGCTGGTTAGAGGCAAAGAGACCCATATCCAGACGGCTGAAGGCAAAAGAGCTCAGGTCAAATGCTTTTTTATACTGGCTGAAGCCGAGTCTGATCAGGTCGCCGGGTTCATTGAAGTTACGGTTACCGCGTTCTTCATAGCGCCAGCCATCTTCCAGAATGAAGTATAAGAAGCGTTTATCGTTTGACAGTACCATTTCACCTTTTTTGGCAAGGATCAGTTTGTCGCCACCGCCAGGCGTATGATCCACGATCATCACCTGGTGAATGGTTTTGTTATCCTTTTCTTTGTTGGCCACCTTGATGGTATAGTCAGGAATATCGGTATAGAACACACCTGCCTTAATATTGAAAGCAGGTTTGGAGTTCGTAATATCGTAGAGGAGGGATTTGGCGCGAAGGTTCGCTACGGGCATTGCGTAGTTGTTGAAGAGGAATGCCAGGATAGCGATGGTGATACAACAGAACAGGATAGGCCGCATAAAGCGGAGGAGGGAGATCCCTGAGGACTTGATAGCAACGAGTTCGAAGCTTTCGCCCAGGTTGCCGAAGGTCATGATAGACGACAGGAGTACTGCCAGCGGAAGAGCCAGGGATACCAGGTTAGCACTGGTATAGGTGATCAGTTCCATAATCACGGGTGTATCCAATCCTTTACCTACGAGGTCATCGATGTACTTCCAGAGGAACTGCATGATCAGCACGAACAACGTGACAAAGAAGGTAGCCACGAAGGGCCCCAGAAAGGTCTTTATAATTAGCTTATCCAGTTTTTTCACTCCTGATCTAACGTTAAGGTGCTGTTTATTAGTACTGTTGTTTGATTTTTATGTCAATCGCAGCGGGCAAGATACTACTCTTTTTTCACTGCTGAAACTGCCATTCCAAAGGCTGTGCACGGAGGCATATCGCTTTTAAACGGGCATTTAGAACTTGGCAAATTTAACATGATTTCCGATAGTGCCGAATATCGGTGTTTAAAATAAGGTTAAATTTATCTTTGTACCTATGAACAAAGCAAACCTGACTGTTGAGGAACAGGCACTTGTAATAAATCCTGAGTGGATTTATCTCAAAAACAAAATTTTGCAAAAGGTGATGAGCCTGCTGGGTGACCTGCATGTTGCCTTACAGGCAGCACTTCCCCTGCAGGAAATTAATTTTCCTGGAGAGGGTGTAGGTAAACTGAGCAAAGGAGAGCGTTACAAAGATTTGCCTTACGTCATGCTGGATTATCCACGCTATTTCAACCGTGAGGATATTTTTGCATTCCGTACCATGTTCTGGTGGGGACATTACTTTATCGCCACGCTGCATCTCAGTGGAGAGTTAAAGCAGCGTTATTCACAGACAATCATAGCTGGCAGAGAGGCACTAGCTGCTGCCCGGTTTCAGATCTATGTAAGAGAGGACGATCCCTGGCATCACGACTTTGAAAACGGGAATTTCAGATTTATATCAGCTATACCGGCATCAGAATTTGAAATGCTTATACACCGGCTTCCATTTATAAAGATCGCGAAGCCCTTGCCATTGGAGAACTGGGAAGGGCTAATACCTGGCGTAGTGGAAGATTACACACTACTTTTACAGTTATTGTGCGGCTTGTGAAACGGTTGGTGCGCTTAGTTACCAATACGGTGGAACAGGTCTTTTACCTGATAATCCCAGAGTTGGCTCTGATCAGCTATTTCTTTTTTCTCTGCAAAATCCCTTACAACCAGGATTGTTTCGTTTGTTACTTCGGAGATAGTAATGCGAAATTCAAAGAATTCTTCTTTGGGCGCATGTTTCCAATGTAACCGAATAAATTCATCTTCTTCCTGTTCCAGCACTTCTGCTTCTTCAACAGATCCATTCCAGGAGAAGGAAAATACGTTGTCCCTGTAATCTACTTTATCCGCAAACCACTCCTGTAATCCAGCAGGTGTAGATAGGAATTCATATAAGATACTGGGTGAGCACCGTACGGGGTATTCCAACTCATATTGCACTTTCTTAGACATCGCTCAAAGTAATTAGTAAATCAATATCATCTGGCTGCAATTATAGAAAATTATTTATTCTGTCAAAATTATTTTGCGTTTTTTTTTAATAATTGCTCAAATCTTTTCACACTTTATAAATAACAATTCTATTATGAAAATTAACGATACATTAGCATTTCGCAGCACTTCTTTCACAGCAATTTATTGTCAGATGAGCATTTCAGCCTTCTCACATGTACGTTGTGAATGGTGAAACGTTTTTGCTTAAAAATGATTCAACAAGTAAACATTTATTTTGGCTACTATCTAAAAAAACTTATTTTTGTCTGGCATTCATCAAAAAGGTAACGTTTTATTCACCTGTAACTGTTCCGAGTCTTTATGTCAATGCGCCAACTCAAAATCACTAAGTCCATCACTAACCGTGAGTCCCAATCACTGGAAAAATATTTGCAGGAAATTGGGAAAGTAGACTTAATCACGCCGGAGGAAGAAGTGAACCTGGCTATCCGCATTAAGCAAGGAGATCAGAGAGCACTGGAGAAGCTTACAAAAGCCAACCTGCGCTTCGTGGTATCTGTTGCCAAGCAATATCAGAATCAAGGTTTATCCCTGAGTGATCTGATTAATGAGGGCAACCTCGGTCTTATCAAGGCAGCACAGCGTTTTGATGAAACACGTGGTTTTAAATTTATCTCTTATGCCGTATGGTGGATTCGTCAATCTATTCTGCAGGCATTGGCAGAACAAAGCCGCATCGTTCGTCTCCCGCTCAATAAAGTAGGCCTGAGCAATAAGATCAGCAAAGCATATTCTCAACTCGAACAGGAATTTGAAAGAGAACCATCGCCAGACGAACTGGCTACTATTCTCGAAATCAATACAGAGGAAGTAGAAGCCACTCTTGGTGTTGCCGCCCGTCACGTATCTATGGATGCACCTTTCATCGACGGAGAAGATAACTCTCTGCTGGATGTGTTGGAAAATCCAAATGCAAGCAGCGCTGATGAAGAACTGGATCACCACGATTCACTGCGCCGCGAAATAGAACGTTCTTTATCTACACTCACCGACCGTCAGAAAGATGTAATTATGCTGTACTTCGGTATCGCAGTAGAACATCCGATGTCGCTGGAAGATATCGGAGAGAAGTTCGGTCTGACCCGCGAAAGAGTCCGCCAGATCAAAGATAAGGCGATCACCAAGCTGAGAACCACCAGCCGTAGCAAATTGTTAAGAAACTATCTGGGTAACTAAAATTTACTCATAATCATATTGAAAAAGGATAATACCACCTGGTATTATCCTTTTTTTATGCCCTGTGGGTACTGAGTTGAGCGGTTCTACCGACCCGTATCCTTTGCTGCTACAGCGTTCTAATAGGGATATCCCGCATATAACCCGCAGATAACCCGCAGATAACCCGCCAATATCCCGCATCTATAAAGAGGCGGGATATTGGCGGGTTATGTACCTGTTATGAGTGAAATACACCGGGGTTATTTATATGATCGCCTGCTTGCCGGACTATTTTCCTCCTACCGGGGGGCCATACCCATTTCTTTTCGCTACCTTTTTATTATTTTTGCAACCCTTAAGCTATTTCCCGGCTTAATTAAAAACAGGTTTCTGATGTTTGAATCATTATCAGAGCGGCTCGACTCCGCCTTCAAGCAGTTGAAAGGTGAAGGCCGTATCAGTGAAATAAATATTGCCAGCACCGTAAAGGAGATCCGCCGTGCGCTGGTCGATGCGGATGTTAACTATAAGATCGCGAAAGACTTTACCGACAGGGTAAGGGAAAAAGCACTGGGTGAAAAGGTGATCACTGCCATTTCTCCGGGTCAGCTCATGGTGAAAATCGTGAAAGACGAGCTGGCAGAACTGATGGGAGGTACTGAAGTTGAGCTGGATATCAAGGCTAACCCTTCTGTCATCCTGATTGCAGGTCTGCAGGGTTCTGGTAAAACCACTTTCTCCGGTAAACTGGCTAACTTCCTTAAATCTAAAAAAGGTAAAAAGCCCCTGCTGGTGGCAGCTGACATCTACCGCCCTGCGGCAATCGATCAGCTGAAAGTATTAGGTGAGCAGATTGGTGTAGAGGTATATAGCGAACCTGAAAACAAGGATGCTGTAAAGATCGCCCAGAATGCAATAGCCCACGCCAGGCAGAATGGTAATACAGTCGTGATCATCGATACCGCCGGTCGTCTGGCAGTCGATGAAGTCATGATGACCGAGGTAGCCAACGTAAAGGCTGCCGTAAAACCAAACGAAATCCTCTTCGTCGTGGACTCCATGACAGGTCAGGATGCCGTGAATACTGCCAAAGCCTTCAATGACCGCCTGGACTTCAGTGGGGTAGTACTCACTAAGCTGGATGGTGATACCCGTGGTGGTGCTGCCTTAACTATCAAATACACCGTTGAGAAGCCCATCAAGTTCGTGAGCATGGGCGAAAAGTTGGATACCCTTGATGTGTTCTACCCTGAACGTATGGCACAGCGTATCCTGGGTATGGGTGATATCACCACCCTGGTAGAACGCGCGCAGGCACAGTTCAACGAAGAGCAGGCGAAAAAGCTGGAAAAGAAGATCCGTCAGAATCAGTTTGACTTTGATGACTTCCGTGAGCAGCTGAGCCAGATTAAGAAAATGGGTAACCTGAAGGACCTGATGGGCATGATCCCGGGTATCGGAAAGGCTATCAAGGATATTGATATCAGCGACGATGCATTCAAAGGTATAGAGGCAATCATTGGTTCTATGACCCCTGCAGAGCGTAGCAATCCAGACCTGATTGATGGCAGCCGCCGTCGCCGTATTGCGAAAGGCGCCGGAAAAGACATCCAGGATGTGAACCAGTTTATGAAACAATTTGAACAAATGCGTCAGATGATGAAACAAATGAATAAATTTGGCGCAGGAGGAAGAGGTCTGAGAGCAATGGGCAGATAGCCTATATAGCAAAAGAGGCATATTTTCTATTAGAAATAGCTGCCAATTTTAGCTATCAAACCAGTTTCCGGCCCAAAACCAGATAAACAGGAAAACAAACTTTTTGCAGCATTGGGAATTTTTAACAGAAAATATTTTGAACTAATTTTTTTTAAGATTACCTTTGCTGCCCCAATTGAATAATATTTTTTAACAACTCGCAAAAAAATAATTCGAATTATTTATGCCAGTCAAGATCAGATTACAACGTCATGGCGCTAAGAAGAGACCTTTTTATTTTATCGTAGTTGCCGATGCTCGCGCGCCAAGAGATGGTAAATTCATCCAGAAGATCGGTACTTACAATCCACTGACAGTTCCTGCTTCTATCAACATTGATACAGAGAAGGCACTGCGTTGGTTACAGAAAGGTGCTCAGCCAACTGATACCGTTAGAAGAATCCTTTCTTTCAAAGGTGTTCTTTACCTGAAACACCTGTTAAGAGGTGTGAAGCTCGGTCTGTTTGATGAGCCTACCGCTTTCCAGAAATTCGAACAATGGCAGGCTGAACACGAGCAGAAAGTTGCTGCACGTCGCGATAGCCACAAGAAAGCGAGAATCGCTACACCAATCGTAAGAAGAGTAGAAGATGCTTCTGCTTCTCAGGAAGGTGGTGAAGCTTAATTCAGCTTTTAAATAAAATACTAAAAGGGAAATACTCGAGAGTATTTCCCTTTTTACTTATTAGTCGTCAGATAATGAATAACTACTTTAGCATAGGTAAGCTGGTATCTGTATTCGGATTACAGGGTGAGTTTGTTCTGAAGCACAGCCTGGGAAAAAGAACCTCCCTGCAAGGGGTGGAAGCCATCTTCCTGGAGGAGCGTAAGAACAGCTTTATACCTTATTTCGTACAGAAAGCCAGTGTGAAGGACCATGAACATACCTTTGTGAAGCTGGAAGGCATTGACACCAAGGAAGATGCCCGTAAGCTGGTTCAAACGCCTGTATACCTGTTAGAGGCAGATTTCAAAGGTCAGGCAGCCTCGTCTGCGCCATTGGCCATGCTGGGCTTTACCGTGCATGACAAGGAGCTGGGGGAACTGGGTGTGGTAGAAGAAGTGATCGAGATGCCCATGCAGGTATTGTTAAAGATCATGTACAAAGAAAAGGAAGTGTTGCTGCCCCTGAATGAGCAATCGCTGGTAAAGGTGGATAAGAAAGGGCAGATTGTACATGTGGACCTGCCTGAGGGATTGATGGACATTTATCTGTAGAATTGGGAGTAACTCCGTTTTAGACTTTATATCAAAACATAGCCGGTAGCGATTACCTGCGGCTGGTTTAAAATCGGAATGAGTTACGCCCCCAGAATTTTAACACATGAGGATCGATATTATTACCGTACAGCCAGGGTTACTGGAAAGCCCTTTTTCGCACTCGATCTTAAAGCGGGCGCAAACGAAAGGATTGCTGGAAATACACACCCATAATCTCCGGGACTATTCTACCCAGAAGCAGAAACAGGTAGATGATTATCAGTTTGGGGGAGGGGCAGGTATGGTGATGATGCTGGAGCCGGTTGTAAGGGCGATAGAAACCCTGAAAGAGAAGGTGACTTACGATGAGGTGATCTACCTGACACCAGACGGGGAAACCCTGAATCAGGGGATGGCCAATCAGTTGTCGCTGAAAGGGAATCTACTCTTATTATGTGGGCATTATAAAGGTATTGACGAGCGGATCCGTCAGCATTTTGTGACGAAGGAGATCTCTATTGGCGATTATGTATTGTCTGGCGGTGAGTTGGCGGCAGCAGTACTGGTCGACGCGATAGGGCGCCTGATTCCGGGAGTGTTGAATGATGAACAGTCCGCTTTGCTGGATTCATTTCAGGATAACCTGCTGGCGCCACCGGTGTATACCAGGCCGGAGGAGTTCAGGGGGTGGAAGGTACCGGATGTGCTGATGAGTGGGGATCACAAAAAGATCGACAACTGGCGCCATGAGATGGCGCTGGAGCGAACGAAAGAACGCAGGCCTGATCTGCTGGATAAACATTAGTAAATGGCTACAGCCGGGCATTACAGGTATCTAAACGCCCTCCAAGAGGACCGGAAATCAACCTGTATGCACGATGTAAATTACTTCTCAGCAACTTCATCCATTAAAAAAGTTAGGCCAAAATTTAGCTCATTATCAATTAGTTGAAAAATTATTCTTTAATAAAAGGCACTGTTATTTGGAAGTTGTGGAATTCTCACCTACCTTTGCAGTCCGATAAATAAATTTGAAAGATGAACGCGATTTCTTTTGTTCACGAGCAACTGACAGGTAAAAAACAATACCCTAAGTTTAAAGCCGGTGACAATGTCACTGTAAACTATAAAATTGTTGAAGGTAACAAGGAAAGAATCCAGTCCTTCAAAGGTGATGTAATTAAGATCCAGGGTACTGGTTTCACTGCATCATTCACAGTAAGAAAGATATCTGATGGAGTTGGCGTAGAGAGAGTTTTCCCTCTGTTCTCACCAAACATCGATGGTATCGTACTGAACAAAGTTGGTAAAGTAAGAAGAGCAAGACTGTTCTACCTGCGTGAACGTGCTGGTAAAGCTGCTCGTATTAAAGAAAAAAGGGTTTAGTATAAATACAGGGAAATTAGTGATAACGGGGACCGTTCCGGTTCCCGTTTTTTTTGTCACTTCCCGATACTGCCAACCTCTACCTACTATGATCTGACTATTGCAGGGAATATGCCCTTGCCGACCCCGTCTACCCCACACTTAAAATAAAATTAAAGTTTCTCCCATCTTCGGCTGGTACAATTGAATCCCGGATTTTATTACCTATCTTTGTTAGCTTAACATTCTAAAACAGAGAAAATGACTGCCGTTATTGTGAAATCACCACTGTTATTGTTCCAGGATCTTGGTATGAGCGAACTGCTGTTGATCGCCCTGGTTGTATTACTGTTATTTGGTGGTAAAAAAATCCCTGAGCTCATGCGCGGACTTGGTAAAGGTATCCGTGAGTTCAATGATGCCAAAAACAATGTACGCAAGGAGATCGAAGATGGTATGAAAGAAACACCTTCTACTACCGATCAGAAAGGAGCTTAATTCCTTCCCTGTACTTTACGGACTAAAAGATTCAAACGCAGGTAGAAGTCGTGCGCCTATGATAGTCATAGACTAGCATTTCCACGTATAGCACCTAAAGTATGCCACAACCTGGGTGCAACACTTTGCATCCGGCTTACAAGTTTGACCTGATATTTTATTTTTTCAAGCAATTTAACTGGTTTGGCTTTGTCTGAATACAGCAGTATATCGGCTTTTCATGAAGCATTATACGCCGGCAGAACAACCTGTACGGAAGCGGTACAATATTACCTGGACCGTATAGCAAAGACAAAACATCTGAATGCATACCTGGAGGTTTGGGAAGAGGAAGCCCTTCAAAAAGCACGCGAGCTGGATGCCCGTCTACAAAACGGGGAAAAGCTGGGGTCGCTGGGGGGCGTTGTGATCGGGATCAAGGATGTGATTTGCTACAAAGGGCATAAAATAAGTGCGGCATCGAAGATGCTGGAAGGGTTTACATCTATGTACTCTGCCACCGCTGTCGAAAGACTGCTGGAGGCAGATGCCATTTTGATAGGTAACCTCAATTGTGACGAGTTTGCAATGGGGTCTACCAATGAGAATTCGGCACATGGACCAGTACTCAATGCATTGGATAACAGTCGTGTACCTGGTGGATCATCAGGGGGATCGGCTGTAGCAGTGCAGGCAGACCTGTGTATGGTTAGCCTTGGGAGTGATACCGGCGGATCTGTACGTCAGCCGGCTGACTTCTGCGGCATCGTAGGGATGAAACCGACTTATGGGCGTATTTCCCGTTACGGCCTCATCGCTTATGCATCTTCCTTTGATCAGATAGGCATCTTTGGCAGGAATGTTGCGGATGTGGCAAGTGTACTACAACAAATAGCAGGGCCCGACGCCTATGATAGTACAGTATCTTCGAAAGAAGTTCCTGATTATCAGACAAGGGAACACAATAAATCCTGGAAAATTGCGTATTTAAAGGATGCGTTGTTTCACCCCGGATTGGACCCCGAAATGAAGGGTGAGTACCAAAGCTTTTTTGAAGAACTGGAAGCCGCAGGAAATTCAGTGACACCGGTCGATTTTGCGTACCTTGATTATGTAGTTCCTGCTTACTATGTATTGACTACAGCAGAGGCGTCATCCAATCTTTCCCGGTTCGACGGGGTAAAATATGGACATAGGACACCGCTGCAGAATTTAGATTTAACAGATTTTTATAAGAAAAGCAGATCAGAAGGTTTCGGTATAGAAGTTAAACGACGTATCTTACTGGGCACATTCGTGTTGAGCGCAGGATATTACGATGCGTACTTCACGAAAGCGCAACAGGTAAGAAGGCTGGTAGTCAACAAACTATCAGAAATCCTGTCAACTTATGATGCGATTTTGATGCCAACGGCGCCTTCTACAGCGTTTAAAATAGGGGAGAAGACAGATGACCCTATTGCTATGTACCTTGCAGACATCTACACGGTACTTGCAAACCTGGCCGGAGTTCCGGCAATTTCCGTACCTTTGCAACGGCATTCAAACGGGATGCCTTATGGTGTACAGATCATCACAAAGCAATTTAGCGAAGCGGGCTTGTTAGATATTGCAGAAAATGTCATGCAATTGAGGCAGGTCACTCCTGTTTAAAATAAATATGTGTATGAGGAAAATCTTTTTACTACTGCTGTTACCAACTTTAGGTGCATGGCATTATGAAGCGTTTGGTGGCAACGGCGTACCTAAGAAGGTGGTTACTCCCATAGGAGGCCCAGATACTACGGTATTGAACCACAAAGTTCGGTTACCCAAGGACACAACTATTGTGCCTTCCGTAACCTCTCAGGCCGTGCGCCAAAACGCACAGAGCCTGCCGTCCAGCATCAGCAATCCAAAGGTCTATGAACAGATCAACAACAACATTGTAGCTGGATACATCAATAACTTTGCCAGCAGGTATAGCCAACATCTGCAGGTAATGATTTCCAGAGGTCAACCCTACTTTGTAATGGTAGAAAAGATCTTTAGAGAACATGGTATTCCTGAAGAAATGAAATACCTGGCAGTTATTGAATCTAGCTTTAACACCAACGCACGCAGCCGTGTAGGCGCTGTAGGAGCCTGGCAGTTTATGTCCGGTACCGCACGCATCTTCGGTCTGAGCGTAGGTAAAAAAGTAGATGAACGGAAAGACTTCTACAAATCCACTGTAGCAGCAGCGAAGTTCCTCAATGAACTGTACAACCAGTTCGGCGACTGGTTACTGGTAGTTGCAGCCTACAACTGCGGTCCTGGTGGCGTACAACGCGCTATGGCAGCAAGTGGTCGCAGCGATTTCTGGGGCATGCAATATTTTCTGCCTGCTGAATCCAGAAACCATGTGTACAAATTCATCGCGACCGGTTACATCCTCGATAGGTTCAATACCTTCTTCGGTGTGGGGAATGATGACAACAATGATAATCCTGGCATATCTACCATCAACGTGCCGGCTTCTTCAGTAAACTTCGCTTCCACTGAACTGACAGAAGAAGAGATGTACAATACTGTTGAGTTCAACATCACCGGTAAATACCGCCTCGATGCTATCGCTAAGAGACTGAATATCGAACAGAATCAACTGGAACACCTGAACCCTGATTTCGCAAGAATGATGTCAGGACCAGATAACAGCTACGATCTGCGTATTCCGAAAGATAAAATGAAGCAGTTCCAGGCAGATAAAGAAGAGATCCTGAAAGAATCGCTGGCCCTCATGCTGGACGATAGAGCGACAGGATTAGATAAGTCTAAGTTTCCACCGCCAGCTAAATTAGCGCCGGCACCGGAAGCAAAGACTGCGAAAACGAAAGCTTCTACAGCAAAAGCGAAAGCACCAACTGCTAAGAAGAATGTAACCGCAACAGCAAAAAAGAAAGCGGCGACAAAAAAAGCAACTGCTAAAAAAACAGCTGCTACAGCAAAGAAGAAAACAACTCACAAGAAATAAGTTGACTGTATTACCAGCCCCCCACCGGGCCGGACAGAAAAAAAAGAGCAGGTTGCCTGGCAACCTGCTCTTTTTTTGTTTTCTCCCTAAATATTTAGATATTTGTCTAAATATATAACCCATGAATACCGTCTTCAAAGCACTCAACGACAAAACCCGTCGGGACATCCTGGAACTCCTCAAAGACGGGGACAAAACCGCCGGTGACATTGCAGACCACTTCCAATTTTCCAAACCTACCATCTCTCATCACCTGGACCTGCTCAGGCAAGCTGAACTCCTGACCAGTGAGAAAAAAGGACAATACATTTATTACTCCCTTAATACCACTGTAGTAGATGAGTTATTGAAGTGGGTACTGCAGTTCACTCCTTCATTCAATCAAAATCCCGCATATGAAAACAAATAACTGGGTAAAAGAGCTGCCATTTGCCCTGCTCATTGCCATCCCCTGGATCGTATTCTTTTACTTAGGTGATACCCTGCCCGCCCGGGTGCCTTCCCATTATTCCATTACCAGCCATGGATGGGTAATAGACAGCTATATGAGTCCACTCGCCTTTGTCACTATGTTCACCATGGTGAGTGGATTTATCTACCTGACCATGACGTTGCCGGCATTAGTGGCAAAGTCCCCCTCAGCCTGGATGTATTACTTCAAACTGGCACTAATTACCTTCTTCGTGATTATGGACGTCTCCACACTTACCGGTGTAGACATGGGAACGAATATTTTTTCAAATCTCACCATGCTTGCACTTGGCCTGATCATAAATGGATTTATATACTGGATGTTTAAAGCAGGGAAGAAATTGGGAAAGCAACCCGTCTCCGACAAATACTACAATATAATCTGGGCAGGCACCCACTTCATTTCTTCCTTGCCGTTCATATTAGCCATCTTTGCTTCTCAGCATTGGGTAAATGAACGAACCATACCACAGGCTGTTTTCCTTTTCTTCGCTGTTATTTCGAACCTGACTTACAATGTAAAACCTAATCATTTCATCGGTATTCGTACACCCTGGACGCTGGCTGATGAAAATGTGTGGAGAAAAACGCACCAGGTCTGTTCAAAATGGTTTTTTGCAGGAGGGGTGGCAGGCTTTGTATTGAGTATGGTGGTTCCTATCGCATGGGTACTCCGCTTACTGTATATTATTCCACTGTCCTGCACCGCTTACGCCATGATCTATTCCTATTGGTTGTATAAAAAAAGGGTTTCTGTTTAACAGCAACCCTTTTTTCTGAAAATGGACTTTCATTCACATTGATGAATTCCTTCTTTCATGAATGTTTTTATATCAATCGTTCATGCTTAATTAAGCATTACTTATCTGCAATTTATTGGCCGTTATTCGGTTGACCAGGTCCAGCAGTGGTCCTGTCATGAAAGTAGTCAGCAGTGCCATCAGTACCAGCATTGCAAATATTTCCGGTGAAAGGATACCGAGATCATACCCGATATTTAATACTACCAGCTCCATCAGTCCCCTGGTATTCATCAGCGCACCTATTGCCAGTGATTCAGCCCATGGTTGACCCATGAGTTTAGCTGTCAATGCACTACCACCCAGTTTACCACCTACAGCTACAAGCATGATGAGTCCGAAGGCTGCCCACAGGTGGCCGTGACCCAGCAGGCCAATCTGTGTACGCATACCAGTAAATGCAAAGAAGATGGGTAATAATAACAATACGCTTACATCTTCAAGTTTATCGGTCAGGAGCTTCTGTACTGATGCTTCTGCAGGGATAATTACACCGGCGAGGAAGGCCCCGAACAAAGCATGGATGCCAATAGTTTCTGCAATAAATGCTGAGAAAAGCATCAGGGTAAAAGCGACTGCCACAGTGGCTTTCTCTTTGCCTGTCGCCATCAGCTGGGGAATTTTTTTAGCCAGGAAAGGTTTGATCACATACAGCATCACCCCCAGGAAAGCCATCGCCATCAGCAGGGTGGCTACAGCGCTCCAGATAGCGCCCGCTTTTACTACGGTGATCACTACTGCGAGAATACACCAGGCAGTCACGTCGTCGGCTGCTGCACAGGTAATGGCCAGTATACCGAGTGGTGTACCAGACAGTTTACGTTCCTGTACAATGCGCGCCAATACCGGGAATGCGGTAATACTCATGGCGATACCCATGAACAATGCAAATGAGAGGAAGCTCACATTGGGCACTGAGAACTGTGTATACAGGTTATAAGCCAGTAATACACCCAGGAAGAACGGCAGCACAATGCTGGCGTGACTGATCATCACCGCATCGTGTGCTTTGTTTTTCATCTTGGCCACGTCCAGTTCCATACCTACTACGAACATGAAGAAGGCCAGTCCGATCTGGCTGAGGAACTGTAAGTTTTTCATGCTATCTGCAGGAAACAAAAAGTCTTTTACATCTGGCCAGAACATTCCCAGCAGGGAGGGGCCAAGGGTTACGCCAGCAATAATTTCACCTACTACTGATGGTTGGCCGATGCGATTTGCCAGCCAGCCAAATAATCTTGCTACCAGTACAACGACGAGCACCTGAAGTAATAACAGGGAAAGCGGCTGTTGCATGTTATGCAATAATGCCACAGCTAAACCTGATCCGGCAGCTGAGCCATGAAAGGCGGTGGCTGGTGTGTTGGTGACCAGACTGGCTGCACCGGTCTTCAGGGGCAATAGGTTGCCCTGCCGGATAACGAGCCAGGTAAGGCCTCCAAATACACCGATGATGGCTGGATACAACAACAGGTTCTTTCGCATAGTCACAATTTTAATTGGTCAAACAACTAGTCTATCGTCCGAAAGATAATCATAATCTTTAATTGCTAAGCACTGCGGTCCTGATGGTATGTATCATTTTGAATGAATGAGGCAGGCGCAAATCCCTGGTTGTTTTTGAAAGAAAAATGAAATGAGTATACCACCGGATGTACACTTAAAAACTAAGACTGTTGCTGTATGCGGAAACATCGTTTTTTGAGAATGAAATGGATAGCTATTTAATTTTTAAATAACATTTAAGTGCAAAAAGAGGAGGATGCCCCAACATTAAAAAAGTATGAATCTTTTCAAATCCTCTTAGTAGTTTGTAACTTCTATAATAACTTGTCTAGCATATGGATACCAGGAGAGACTTTCTTAAAAAAGCTGCAATATTATCAGGCAGCGCCGGACTGGCGGGTGTATTACCACCTGCTATTCAAAGAGCATTGGCTATTGACCCTGCACCCGGCAGCACTTATTTGGATGCCGAGCATGTTGTAATTCTCATGCAGGAGAACAGATCGTTTGATCATTGCTACGGTACACTGCGAGGTGTACGTGGGTTCAACGATCCGCGTGCGATACAATTGCCAAATAAAAACCTGGTATGGTTGCAGTCGAATAAAGAAGGGGAGACTTATGCCCCGTTCCGTCTCGATCTGAAAGATTCAAAAGCTACGTGGATGAGTTCTTTGCCGCATAGCTGGGAGAACCAGGTAGATGCACGTAATGGAGGGAAGTATGATAAATGGCTGGATGTAAAACGTTCCGGCAATAAGGAGTATGCACATCTGCCCATGACGATGGGCTACTATACCAGAGAGGACATTCCCTTCTATTATGCGCTGGCAGATGCTTTTACTATCTGTGATCAGAACTTCTGTTCCTCTTTGACGGGTACTACACCGAATCGTTTGTATTTCTGGACTGGTACCCTGCGTAACCAGGAGGGGATACCTGCTGTGCGCAATAATGAATGTGATTACCCGGAACCGGGTAGCTGGACCACATATCCTGAAAGGCTGGAAGATGCCGGTATTTCATGGAAGGTGTATCAGAATGAATTGAGTGTGGGGGTAGGGTTTGATGGAGAAGAAGATGCATGGTTGTCCAACTTTACAGACAATCCTCTGGAGTTCTTCACCCAATATAAGCCGCAGTTGTCAGAAGCACATCTGAAATATGTGCAGCAACAGATTGCGCGGTATCAGAAAGAGTTGGCAGATACGACACTGCCACATGATGAGAGAGTGGACCGTGAGGAGAAATTAGCAGAGCTGAAGAAACATCATGAAAAATATAATGCAGCAGTGTTTGCAGCATTGTCACAGCGGGAGAAGAACCTGCATGAGAAGGCGTTTGTAACGAATAAGAAAGACCCGGATTATCATCAGCTGACGCCATTGCGTTACCATGACGGGAATGAGGAAAGAGAGGTGAAGGTACCGAAGGGGGATGTGTTGTATCAGTTCCGGGAGGATGTGAAAACAGGGGCGTTGCCGACTGTATCATGGTTGGTAGCACCGGAAGCGTTTTCAGATCATCCTGGTTCACCATGGTATGGTGCGTGGTATATTTCGGAAGTAATGGATATATTGACGCAGAACCCGGAAGTTTGGAAAAAGACGGTATTTATTTTAGCGTACGATGAAAATGATGGAGATTTCGATCATGTACCGCCGTTTGTTCCACCACATGGAAAAGGTCATGGTAAGGCATCTAAGGGAATCGATCTGGATGCGGAGTTTGTAACACGTGAGCAGGAGATGAAAAAGAAAGGTTGGGAGGAAGAGGATATCCGGGAGAGTGTAATAGGTTTGGGGTATCGTGTACCGTTAGTTGTTGCATCGCCGTGGAGCAGAGGTGGAGTGGTGAATTCGCAGGTATTTGATCATACTTCTACATTGCAGTTCCTGGAGAAGTTTTTGGAGCATAAGACGGGAAAGAAGGTGATAGAAACAAATATCAGTACGTGGAGAAGGACGGTGTGCGGGGATTTAAGTTCCGTGTTTCAACCCTTTACCGGCGATCAACCGACAGGGTTGAAGCCAATCGTGAGAGATGAGTATATTCAGACCATACATGCGGCGAAGTTCAAGAAGATACCGGCAGGGTTTAAGTTGTTGTCTCAACAGGAGATTGCTGCTATCAATGCGGATCCTGCCAACGCTCCGTACATGGCGAAGCAGGAAAAGGGAACGAAGCCGTCTTCCGCGCTACCATATGATTTGCATGTGGAAGGGATGGTGACTAAAGACAGGAAGCAGTTTGAGATTAGTTTTTCTTCCGGGAAAGGAGTGGGAGTGCCATTTAATGTGTATGCACCGGAGCGTGCGCATACATGGGCATATACGGTAGCAGCAGGTGACACATTGAAAGATGAGTGGGCGTTGTCTCATTTTGGAAATGGGCAGTATCATCTGAGGGTGTATGGACCGAATGGGTTTTTCAGGGAGTTTAAGGGAAATAGTCAGGATCCCCTGGTGGAATGTGTGGCGAAGTATGAGGTGAAAGGGAAAGGGAAGATTACGTTTGAATTGAAAAATCTGGATAGCAAAGATCAACAGGTCATTGTGAAGGATAATGCTTATAAAAGAGGCGCGCAAAAACATGCGTTGGGTGCGAATGCAAAAAAGGATATCAGCTATGCTTTATCGGACCATGGTGGATGGTATGATTTCAGTGTGATAATGGGTGGTTGTGAAAGAAGGTATGCCGGAAGAGTGGAGACGGGAGCGATGAGTATAACCGACCCGGTAATGGGGCGTACGATATAAAAATAGATAGCGAAAAAAAGAGGCTCAAAAGTAATTTTTATCCGGTTTTATCCGGGTACCTGATGGAGAGAATTTTCGGTTATGCAATTGTCAGCGCCTTCAGATTACTTTTGAGTCTCTTTCTTTTTTACTATTTATTTTTTTGTTAAAGAGAATGGTCTGTCTGTTATGGCAGTACCTCTTGATCTTTCAGGTTGATCAGACATTTCTAAATGCAGGACCCCACCATTTGTAATATCTGTATGAGATAACCAATCCTTTGTCAACACCTGCCCATTCAGCGTAGCAGACCTGATATACACATTCCTGGCGGAGTTATTGTTCGCTTCGATCACAAACTGTTTCCCATTCTCCAATGTAATCGTCGTTTTATTAAACACCGGACTTCCTAACACATACTGATCCGTGCCTGGGCACACACTATAAAACCCTAAGGCACTCAACACATACCAGGAGGAAGTCTGCCCCTGATCTTCATCTCCCGGATACCCGTTCTCTGTTGCATTATACAACTTCTCCATCACCGTTCTCGCCCAATACTGCGCCTTCCAGGGTTCTCCTGCATAATTGTACAGGTACACCATATGTTGTATGGGCTGGTTCCCATGAGCATACTGCCCCATATTTGCCATCACCATCTCCGTCATCTCATGTATCGGCCCGCCATAAGTTCCTACTTTATAATTATTGGGAGAAGCAAACACTGCATCCAGTTTATGCACAAAATTACTATCACCGCCCATCAGGTTGATCAACCCCTGTATATCGTGAAACACAGACCACTGCCAATGCCATGCATTCCCCTCTGTAAAAGGTCCTCCCCATTCAATCGGATCAAAATCCGGATTAAATTGTCCATCCGCCTGTCTTCCTCTCATAAACCCAGTCACACTATCATACACGTTTTTATAATTGTACATCTGCCGGCTGAATACGCCCTGGTAAAAACTATTCCCTGTTTGCTGTGCCAGCGCATACCCACAAAAATCGTCATATGCATATTCCAGTGTTTTCGCTGTCGCTTCTCTCACACCCGGATAAGGACAATACCCTAAAGTAAAGTACTCCTTCCAGCCCTCGCGGCCATTCGCAGGCCCCCATGGCCCTTTGTTTGTCACCTCATGCTGATAGGCTTTCAATGCTTTTTGCGGATCAAACGTGCGCAGTCCTTTAGCCCATGCATCTGCCAGTAAAGAGATCGCATGGTTGCCCAACATACTGCCACCTTCACCCGGGAAAGACCAGGCAGGCAACCACCCACATTGATCATATGCATCCAGCAATGCAGCTACATAACGACCATGCATGGCAGGGTGCAGCAATGCATTCAGTGGAAACTGCGCACGGAAGGTATCCCAGAATCCTGTATCTGTATACAGGTATCCTGCATGCACTTTGTCATCGTAAGGACTGTAGTAATAAGGTAATCCATCTTTATCGTATTCAAAAAACTGGCGGGAGAACAAGCTGGCTCTGAAGAAGCAGGAATAGAAAGTTGCTTTCAGGGCAGGCGTTCCACCTTCTACTTTTACTTTTCCGAGATAGTCATTCCATACTTTCCACGCTGCATTTTTTGTCTGATCGAAAGTATCGAAATTACCCAATTCCCTTTGCAGATTGAGTGCTGCCTGGTCCTGGCTGATATAGCTACTGGCAGCTTTCACCTGTACAACCGCGCCTTTTTTAAATTTGATATAGGCATTTTTACCACTCAGGGTATCGGCGGTGATGGTGCCTGTCTTACTATCCCACACACCGTATGCGGTAAATGGCTGATCGAACTGCAATACAAAATAGCTGCGCAGCTCCCTGGATAACTGATGCCCATTGTTGATATACCCAATGATCTTTCTTTCGGCAGGAATAATCTGCACATCACTGATACGGGTATACCCATCGAGCACCAGCCAGGCATCGCCGGAGCGGGGGAATGTAAACCGCAGGTGTGCCCCTCTTTCAGTAGGTGCGATTTCGGTAGTGATGTGATTGTCGAGTGTAACCTTGTAATAGTTTGGTTTGGCCACTTCATTTTTATGACTGAAGTGGGCAGCCCGCTGAAACTGGTTCACGGCTAGTTTGCCAGTCACGGGCATGAGCGAGAATACGCAATAGTCATTGGACCATGAGCTACATTGGTGGGCTTGCTGAAAGCCGCGGATACTGTCTTTTTCGTACTGGTATTTCCAGCCATCGCCATTCACCCCTGTTTGTGGTGTCCAGGTATGCATACCGAAGGGAAGGGCCGTGGTGGGATAGGTGTTACCTCTGGTGAGGGTAAAACTGGAATTAGTACCCTGGAGGGTGTTGACGTACCTGACCAGGTCGGCGGTGTCCGCAGTAGGGATAGATCCAGTGGCATTACCAGGTGGAGGAACATTTGTAGTTACAGCAAATAGGAACTGGCAGTACATGAGACTGCACAGCAGGAGACCTGTTTTAAGCATGATTGTGGATATTTTAGCGGGGGTGAAAGTAAATAAAAATATTTCTCAGGTCAATGTTTTTAGTTGGCATTCCCGGTACCGGTTGCTGACTGGGAGCCGGCACTGGAAAGATCCTATTGCTTATATTTGCAACAATAAAATCAGCTTGAGTATGGAATCATTAAAAGGTAAAAATGCGTTGATCACAGGCGCAGGTAAGGGGATAGGAAAGGCAGTGGCTCAACAGCTTGCAGCAGAAGGCGCGAACCTTGCACTGATCGCACGTACAGAAAAAGATTTACAGGCAGTAGCTGCAGAACTGGCAGGTACAGGTGTAAAGATCGTATACGCTACGGCTGACGTAGCAGACAGACACGCAGTAGAAGCTGCTATTGCAAAACTGACCGCAGAACTGGGTACAATTGATATCCTGATCAACAATGCCGGTGTGGGTAAGTTTGGCAAATTCCTGGATCTGTCACCAGAAGAATGGGAGAACATTGTAAAGGTGAACCTGTTCGGTGCTTACTACACCGTGCGCGCGGTATTGCCGGGGATGCTGTCCCGCCAGACAGGAGATATTGTCAACATCTCATCTACAGCTGGTAAGAATGGTGCTGCAGTAACCAGTGCTTACAGCGCGTCTAAGTTTGGTCTGATTGGTATGTCAGAATCGCTGATGCAGGAAGTGCGTAAGTCTAATATTCGTGTGACTACGCTGACACCTAGTACCATTGCTACTGATATGGCGATCGATCTGAAGCTGACGGATGGTAATCCGGAGAAGGTAATGCAGGCAGAAGATTTTGCAGAGTTGATAGTGAGTCAGCTGAAGCTGAACAGGAGAGTGTTTGTAAAGGAAGCGGGTATCTGGTCTACAAATCCTTAAAAGATATTGCATTTTTTGGCCGGCCGCAGGCCATGGCACCAAAGTAAAAAGCTGTTACTTACGGTAGCAGCTTTTTACTTTATTATTCTAATTCAGTAATGCAAGAGATTGTTCAAATGCGGGTTGCCGCATTTCTGTCAGCGCTTCCTGCATCAGCATTTTACCATACAGGATTTTCCCTTCGTAACTCCCCAGGTTCACCTCACCTCTGCTCATCATCTGCTTTACTTCCAACAGGGTCGGCACCTTCATTTCCTGATCATGGGTGTCCTGCATTTCGCCCGCCATCCTTAAAAAGATGGTTCCATAATAGAGGAACACCACTTGTCTCATCAGGTAAAACTTCGCCTTTTGCAAGGCCGTCGGTGTTTCTCCAAAATAAGCGGTGAGGAACGTATCAATATGCTGGTCATTCGACGCAAAATACAAGGCTACGATAGCCAGATCCACATACCGGTCATTTTTAAAACTCGCCTCCCAGTCAATCATCCAGATCTTTTCCCCATCATAAAGCACATTGGCAGGATTCAGATCATTGTGTGAAGACACTAATTCTTCGTTGATAGGATAAACAGCTTTGATCTTGTCAAAATATGCGAAATGTGCGGCGGTCGTACTATCAGGAAACATCTTCATTTCCAAAAAACGATCTCTGAAATGTGTCATGCCCTCCAGGAAATTGATCAATGGCGGAAAGAGCGGGAGGGCATGAATATCTTTTACTTTTTCAGCAATGCTTTTCAGCTGAATAGTTTTGTCGGGGATTCCTACCCAGATGGGTGGGCCGGCAATAAACGCACAGATGGAAACAGCGGCAGCAGCATCAGCATACAATACAGGGGGTGCAATCCCTGCATCTGCCGCAGCGCGCAGACATACATATTCACGTGCCGGGTCTACCAACTCATTGATGCCCATTACAAGCCTTAAAATATAGTCTTTACCGTTTACCCGGATCTTGTATACTAAAGCCGGAGAAAGCCCCCTTGTCATTAGTTCAATAGTGTCAACGGTGGATGTCCCAAATGTTTGCTGCAGGGCAGCTGTTACCGCCTTTAGCTTATGCGGTGGCAAAATGGAAAGCGGGGAGTTGTGCATACATTAAATGATGTTGCCGCCAAGTTCTGAGACCATGTCTGAAAAGGTATCCAGTTTTTTGGCTTTGGCAGTGGTGATAGTATCTGTGGAAAAAATGTCCTGGGCTACTACTTCGGCAGAGACAAGGGCTTCTTCAAAGATCTGCCTGCCAATGTCGGTAAGGCCTACATAGCTGACACGGGCATCTCTTTCATAGGCTTCACGCTGTACAAGACCTATTTTCTCTAAAGGGATCAGCATGCGGGTGACACCAGAGGCAGTAAAGCCTATTTTCTCAGCAAGGTCTACCCGGCGCAGCTTTTGCCCCGGTGATTCATGCAGGATAAGGAGAATGGCAAAGTCACTATAACCAATGCCATGGCCGGATAGGCGTGTTTCCAACCTCCTGGAAAGGATGACATGGGCCTTCGAGAGGTTGAGTATGAGCTTCAATGATGGGCTAATAGTTGTCATGGTTTTTAGTTGTAATATACTTGACATGTCAAGTATTTGGCGAAGGTAGGGGTTGGATTTGAAAAAACAAAATTCATCCTTCCATTTCATTTTCCTGTCAATATCAACCCAATTGCCGGACAGCTTAAATAATCTGAAAGGATACGCTCCTCCACTATTAAATGAATTAAATTAGTACCAGGACTAGTCGTCAATAACTATTCCCGTAACGGTTGTCTTTGTGACACTTATTGTTTATATTTATACCCAACTATCATGCAATGAATTTCCGTTATGTAATCAACCGGAACAGCAGACAATGAGATAATAAGGGGAATGCCGTCGTATTGAAATAAAAATTACCGCGTTTACACAAAAAACAAGAATACAGTGTCTATGAAAGTTTTCAGCAGGGTGCTAAGTATCTGTGGCTTTTTCATGTTTGCACATTCGACTGTGTCGGCACAATTAAATAAGCCGGCTTCATTGGCGCTCATTAAGCGGGTATTGCCCGAAAGGGCAGCTTCCTTTGAAGTAGGGGAGTTACCTGCTTCGGCAGCCAAAGATGCATTCGAAATCACACCACACCAGGGGAAGATCTTATTAAAGGGAAACAACGGGGTAGCTGTAGCATCTGCCTTGTATTACTATCTTACTGAATATTGCCATGCCCAGATCACCTGGAATGGTACGCAGCTGAAACTGCCTGCCAAATTGCCCATGCCGGCAGCAACAGTAAAGAAAACCACTCCTTATCAATACAGGTACTATCTGAACTACTGCACCTTCAACTATAGCATGAGCTGGTGGGATTGGAAACGCTGGCAAAAGGAAATTGACTGGATGGCCATGCACGGCATTAATATGCCGCTGGCCATTACAGGGGAAGAGTATACCTGGTATGAAGTGTATAAGCAAATGGGTTTTACTGACAAAGAACTGGAAGGCTTCTTTTGCGGACCTGCTTATTTCTCCTGGTTCTGGATGGGTAATTTAGACGGCTGGGGTGGTCCGCTGCCATTGAGCTGGATGAAGAGCCATAAAACCCTGCAACAACAGATCGTAAAGCAGGAGCGTGAGTTAGGTATGACACCTGTATTACCGGCATTTACCGGCCATGTACCCGCTGCTTTCAAAGAGAAATATCCAAATGCAAAACTGAAAGCGACTAACTGGAACAATGGTTTTGCAGACACCTATATTTTGGATTCAGAAGATCCTTTGTTTGCCAAAATTGGCAAGCAGTTCCTGGAAACACAGGCCAGGCTGTTCGGAACAGATCACCTGTATTCTGCTGATACTTTCAATGAAAATGAACCTCCATCCGATGATCCTGCGTTCCTCTCTAAGCTGAGTGCAAGGATCTACGAAGGTATGCGGCAGGCAGACACCAGTGCTGTATGGGTGATGCAGGGATGGTTGTTTTATAGCGATCGTAAATTCTGGAAGGCACCACAGATTGAAGCATTGTTAAAAGCAGTGCCGGACAATAAGATGATTTTATTAGACCTGGCTGCTGAAATAGAACCTGTATGGAAAAGAACAGATGCATTTTATGGTAAGCCATGGATCTGGAATCAGCTAAACAACTTTGGTGGTAATGTGAATTTATTCGGTCGTTTGGAGGGCGTGGCCGCAGGACCCGCACTGGCTTTGAAGGATCCGGATTCAAAGAACCTGAAAGGGATAGGACTGACCATGGAAGCGATTGAAAATAATCCGGTGATCTATGAACTGACCATGCAACACACCTGGCAGACGGAGCCAATAGCATTGGATGCATGGCTCAAAAAATATGCACGTAACCGTTATGGTGTGGATAACGATTCGCTGGTAAAGGCATGGCAGGTATTGAAAAAGACAGCTTATAATGGTCAGGCGATCCGTGATGGTGCAGAGTCAATCATTACCGGCCGGCCAACTTTCGATAGTACGACTATCTGGACGAGGACAAAGCTGAACTATGCACCACTGGATTTAGTGCCTGCATGGGACCTGTTTATACATGCAGCTAAGAAAGGTGTACGTACGGATGGATTTACTTATGATCTGGTAGATGTAACCCGGCAGGTGATGGCCAATTATGCAACTCCTTTGCAACAGCAATGGGTAAGGGCCTATAAGGCACATGATTTGGCCGGGTTCAGGAAATACAGCAACGCATATCTGGAGCTGATAGATGATATGGATCGTTTATTGGCTACCAGAAAAGATTTCCTGTTAGGCCCCTGGATTGCAAGTGCAAGAAACTGGGGAACTACCCCGGCAGAGAAAGCCCTGTATGAACAGAATGCACGAGACCTGATCACCTTGTGGGGAGATGAAGAGAGCCCATTGCATGAGTATGCAAACAGGCAGTGGAGTGGATTGCTAAAAGATTTCTATAAGGTACGCTGGGAGCAATTCTTTGACTACCTCCTGACATCAGGACAGCCAGACTTCAAAGCGTTTGACAAAAAGATCAGTCAATGGGAGTGGGAATTTGTGAAAACGCAGAAAAATTATCCGCTAACTACAAGTGGGGATCCGGTAGTAGTAGCACAACAGATGTACACAAAATATCATGACCTAATAGTTGCAGCTTATGAAAGATAATCAACGATTGCAGTCATTAGATGCACTGAGAGGGTTTGATATGTTCTGGATCATGAGTGGGGAGCATATTATTCATACACTGGCAAAGGCCACCAAATGGGCGCCGGTGGAGTGGATGTCGGCGCAATTGAATCATACGGAATGGAACGGTTTTACTTTTTATGATATGATATTTCCGCTGTTCCTTTTTATTGCCGGGGTAACCATGCCGCTATCATTGCAGAAGAAGATGGATGTGGCAGGCGTGAAATATACTTATTTATTGCCGGGAGAAGAGAAGTGGAAATTGTATAAGGTGATGTTGAAACGGACGTTGATATTGGTCGTGTTGGGTTTTATTGTGAATGGATTATTACGGTTTAATGGGCTGGAAAATACACGGTTTCCGAGTGTGTTAGGAAGGATTGGGCTTGCCTGGTTCTTTGCTGGATTGATCAGTCTGAATTTTTCAGTGAAGGGGCAGGTATACTGGTTAGCAGGCATCCTGCTGGGTTATTGGGCATTGATGATGTGGGTACCGGTACCAGGCTACGGAGCTGGTGTATTAACTATGGATGGCTCATTGGAATCTTATATAGACAGGGTATTGGTACCGGGAAGATTGCATGATAAGGTACATGATCCGGAAGGCGTGTTGTCTACATTGCCAGCGATAGGAACGGCGTTGTTAGGTACCTTGGCAGGAACCTTTATACAGCGCGCTGCACAGACGCCATTGAGAAAGGGGGTGATGATACTGATTGCGGGAGTTGTGTTGGTGTTGTTAGGGTATTTGTGGGGATTCGGTTTCCCTATAAACAAGCGCCTGTGGACAAGTTCGTTTGTGTTGTATGCAGGAGGATTTAGTGTGATGTTCTTAGCGGTGTTTTACCTGATTATAGATGTGTGGGGTTTTAAAAAGTGGGCTTTCCCATTTGTGATCATCGGCACGAATTCGATCCTGATTTATATGGCGGCAGAAGGGATGGTAGATTTTAAATATACGGCCGGGTTTATGTTTAATGGGGTGATACAATATGCGCCGTTGCTGTGGCAGCCGGTGTTTGTGGCAATGTCGGTGACCCTTGTACAGTTATGCCTGTTATATGTTTTATACAGGAATAAATTGTTCCTGAAAATTTAAAGAAAAAGGGTGTATCAAAGGTATGAAGATGATACACCCTTTTTCTTTATTTAAATAAGCCGAGTATATTGAGTTTGTCAATTATCAGCAATAAAATAAAAACGAACACTGATAATACAGTAAAGCCAATCACAGTATAAGTGAAATAATGTATAGTCCATTGCAGTGCAACCTTCACCCTGTGGATAAAAGAGATAGATTGTGCGGTGGCACCTTCATACAAAGATAGCTTTACGGTGCAGAATTCATTTTCTGTATTGAAATTTCCTAAATCAACACCCAGGTTCTGCAATTTATCTTCCAGTTCCAGTTGTCTGTCATAGATGGGCAGTAATTCTGTATTTGCGCTGGGATTTTTCTTTAATGCCTCCAGTGACTCCACTGTTTTTTCCAGCGATACTTTCTTTGCATTGAGTTGCCTGTATTCATTTGTCTTGTCCACCTTGGTAATTGACATAGATTTAATCACACCAATTCCCTGGATCTCATGGTAGAAAGAATCAAATTTTTCAGGATTCACGCCAATCATCAAATGCAATTCACGGTCACCTTTTTTACCCAATGCTTTTTCATATTGGATCATGGCTTTGTACGATTCGATCTTCTTTCTCACATCCAGTTCATCTTTCGAAAAATCGCTGGTGGTGGTGCGTACGATAGCTGTTTTCTCATACTTTTGGTTAGTAGAAAAATCAGGTTGTACACTACTACCAGGTGATGGTGCAGACATCGCCATTTTCGTGGTCGCATAGTTCCTTCTCAATCCATTCACCTGGTCAAAGTAATTCTCAGAATAGTCGCCAGTATTATTTGTATTCGAAGCTACATATCCATAAATCAGTCTGAAAATAAACAGTACAACGAAAACTCCCGCCCCCCAGCGGAAGAGACGCCAGAATCTGGCCTTAATTGAGGTTTGCATAATCTTAAATTATTATATGAATATAGGTTAATTTTCTACTGAAATGTTGAATTCGGTATTCAGTACCAGTTTCCCTTCTGCCTCTGTTCCGTCAGGCAGTTTCAATCCTTTCAATTTAGTGGTTTTTCCCTTGGTCAGCAGGTCGGTTAGCTGTTTGTCGGACAGTTTTTTGCCGTGGGTTTCAAACGGCACCTTGAATCCACATACTTTGAAATTGGAACAACCGTAGGCTGTATTACCTTTTATCAAAGGGTGTTCTTTACACTTTGGACATTGCAGGCTGCCAATTTCCTGTTTGGGTTTCGGTGCTTTTTTCGGTTTCTCTTTTTCTTCTTTTTCCTTTTCCGGAGGCGGTGGCGGGGCCTGAACGGCTACAATGGTTTTATAGGAAGCCATTTTTACTTCCTTTGTTAAGTCCACCACCATTTGTATCAGTTCCTGTTTGAAGGTATCCAGCTGGTATTCTCCTTTTTCTATCAGTCTTAATTTTCGCTCCCATTGTCCTGTCAGTTCTGCACTTTTCAACAGGTCCGAAGTGATGGTATCAATCAGGTCCATACCTGTTTGGGTAGCGAACAGGTTCTTTTTTCTTTTTTCAATGTACTTGCGTCTGAACAGGGTTTCGATGATGTTTGCACGGGTAGAAGGGCGGCCGATACCGTTGTCCTTCATCAACTCTCTCATTTCTTCGTCGTCTACCTGCTTACCGGCTGTTTCCATGGCACGCAGTAAAGTCGCCTCTGTAAATGCTTTAGGAGGGGTTGTTTTACCCTGGTGTACCCTTGGGGTATGGGGGCCGCTTTCTCCTACTACGAATACGGGGAGTACTTTTTCTTCGTTTTCTTCCTTGCCATCTTTGGATTCTTTTGGAGCGGGAGCGTCATTGGCATACACTTCTTTCCAGCCGGGTTCCAGGATCTGTTTGCCGGTTACCTTGAATTCTACCTGGCCTACTACGCCCAATACGGTGGTATTCGAAATCTTACATTCAGGGTAGAAAGCGGCGATAAAGCGTCTGGCTACCAGGTCATAAATGCGTTTTTCCTCCAGCGGCAGGTTGCTGGGGTACTCACCAGTAGGGATGATGGCATGGTGATCTGTCACCTTTTTATCGTCAAAGACGGTCTTGAGTTTAGGAATCGGATTGGCCAGAACAGGAGCTGTCAGGTTCGCGTATGGTTTCAGGTCCTGTAAGATGCCTGCTACTTTAGGGTGCAGGTCTTCAGAGAGGTAGGTGGTATCTACCCTTGGGTAGGTGACCAGTTTCTTCTCGTACAGGTTCTGGATATATTTTAGGGTATCGTCTGCGGTAAAGGCAAATTTCTTGTTGGCCTCTACCTGCAGGCCGGTGAGGTCAAATAGGCGTGGGTTCCCTTCCTTCCCTTCTTTCTTTTCGAAGCTGGTGATTTCGAAAGGATGCTGTTTCAGGTATTCCAGCCCTTTATTGGCCCTATCCAGGTTCTTTATACGGTCAATGGTGGCGGTGAATTCTGTTTCGCGGTAGATGGTTTTGAGTTCCCAGTATTCTTCTGATACGAAGGCGTTGATTTCCTTTTGCCTTTGTACGATCATGGCGAGGGTAGGGGTTTGCACACGGCCTATGGACAAGACTGTTTTGCCGATGGCAAATTTCTTGGTGAAGAGGCGGGTGGCATTCATACCCAGCAGCCAGTCGCCAATAGCGCGGGCGCTGCCGGCGGCGTACAGGTTATCGTACTGGTTGGCGTCTTTTAGTTTCTGGAAGCCCTCACGGATGGCTTGTTCGGTCAGAGAGGAAATCCACAGTCTTTTTACAGGTGCGGAACATTGGGCTTTGAGTAGTACCCAGCGTTGAATGAGTTCTCCTTCCTGCCCGGCATCCCCGCAGTTGATCACCTCATCACAGGCTTGAACCAGGGTTTCTATGACTTTGAATTGCTTTTGAACACCTCCGTTTTCGATGAGTTTGATACCGAAGTGGGAGGGTATCATGGGAAGGTCTTCGAGGCGCCAGAATTTCCATTGCTCGGAGTAATCGTGGGGTTCTTTGAGGGTACAGAAGTGCCCGAAGGTCCAGGTCACCTGGTACCCGTTTCCTTCATAGTATCCGTCTTTGCGTGTTTTAGCGCCGATTACTTCAGCGATGTCGCGGGCGACACTTGGTTTTTCTGCAATGCAAACCTTCATAAGGATGGCAAATGTAGGGAAAACAAAGGAGCGAAAAAATCACTTTCGCCTATGGCAAAAGTGATTTTTCCGGGGAGGGCCTTGCGGCTGGCATGAAATGCAGGTATGTTGGCGGAGGCCTGTAGTCAGCAGGAAATGCTATACTATTTAGTATTCAGCAAATTGTTCATCTACATAGCACCACAACCACCTTTCTCCCGGCTCTGCGGATATTACCACGGGGTGCTGTGTTTTATGAAAATGCTTCGTCATATGCTTTTCTGGTGATTGGTCGCAGCACAAGGTAGCACCACAGGTCTGACACGTACGTAGGTGTACCCAGTCAGATCCTGTTTTTACGCATTCCTCGCATACATGCGCTGTGTCCACTTTCAGTGTCTTAATCGATGTAATATGTGAACAAAATTCTTCCATAGCTATTTATTTCACCTCTGCGAGGTATTTGTGTACAAAACTGATTGCCATCGAACCTTCACCTACTGCCGCTGCCACCCTGTTCATGGCATTGGCTCTTACGTCGCCCGCCGCAAAGATGCCGGGGCAGCTGGTCTCCAACAGGTAAGGATCGCGTTCCTGTTTCCAGATCTTTTCAAATTCAGGATGTGTAAACAGGTCACGACCTGTTTCTATAAAGCCTTTATCATTCTTGATAATATTCATTTCCAGCCATTCTGTAAAAGGCTTTGCGCCAATAAAGATGTACAACCCATCAGCATGTTCCTGTGTTTGTTCACCCGTTTTGATATTGGAAATGATCAGGCATTCCAGTCTGTCAGAACCTCTGGCTTCCACCACTTCAGTAAATGGCCGTACGTGAATATTGGGTGTTTCCACAATCCGGTCTACCAGGTAGGCAGACATGGTGCTGGACAGGTCTTCTCTGCGAATGAGGATACTCACATTCTTTGCAAACTTGGAAAGGTACATCGCCGCCTGTCCGGCAGAGTTACCGCCACCTACTATAAACACATCTTTGTCCTTGCAGGCAGGGGCTTCCGTCATAGCAGCTCCGTAGTAGATGCCGGCACCGGTAAAGTCAGCTACACCTTTTGTATCCAGGGTGCGATAATCCACGCCCGTCGTGATCACCACACTTCTGCTGTTCACAAAGGTGCCGTCTTCCATGATGATCTTATTGTAGCCACCTTTTTGTTCAATGGCTTTCACGGATTGTGGGGTAATGAATTCAGTGCCTAATCGCTGTGCCTGTGAAATAGCTCTGCGGGCGAGGTCTGCACCGCTCAATCCTTTCGGAAAACCGAGGTAGTTCTCAATCCGGGAGCTGGTACCTGCCTGTCCACCCGGGGCCCGTTTTTCTATCAGCAGGGTTTTCAGTCCTTCGGAAGCGCCATATACACCCGCTGCCAGACCTGCAGGTCCTGCACCGATAATCACTACATCGTATACTTCATGTTTGATCTGTGGATTCAACCCTACTTTGCGGGCTGTATCCTGTATAGAAGGGTTGGTGAGGTAGGTGCCATCTTCGAAGAAGATCACGGGAACATCTTTTTCACTCAGCCCATTCAGCGCAAGCAGGTTACAACCTTCCTGTGTGGTACGTACATCCAGCCATTTGTATGGAATGAGGTTACCTGCCAGAAAATCTTTGATCGCATGGCAGGTACGTGAATACTGGTATCCCACCACCTTGATGCCTTTGAACTCCGGATGGTAATCACTCTTCCAGTCATCCAGCAGATCGTCTATTACCGGGTAGAGTTTTTCTTCTGGTGGATCCCATGGTTTTACCAGGTAATAATCGAGTTGTACCGTATTAATCGCTTTAATAGCGGCATCGGTATCCGAATAAGCGGTGAGCAATACTCTTTTAGAATCCGGGTAGAACTTCAGGGCTTTTTCAAGGAAAGTCACCCCATCCATTACCGGCATCCGCTGATCGCTGATGAACATAGCAATGGTTTCTCCCTTATTCTTCAGTTCCAGCAGACTGGCGAGTGCTTCCTGCACATCGGTAGTGCTGATTATTTTATAGGCTTGTCTGTACTTATTTTTTAAGTCACGCACAATTGCCCGCAATACCTGCGCGTCATCATCAATACAAAGAATGATCGGAAGGTTCGTATTTTTCTCAGTGTCTTTATCTGGCATAAGCGCACCGTTTTTTTAGTGAATTAATGGATAGGAATAGACACAGAAAATTGTGTCCTTCCGGGAACTGAATTTACTTTAATATTTCCATGATGTTGCTTCACGATCTGCATGGTAATGTCCAGACCAAGACCGGTGCCTTTCCCAATTTCCTTGGTGGTGAAGAATGGATCAAAGATGCGGGACTGGATATTTTCCGGAATACCGGGCCCGTTGTCGATGATCGATACTTTTACACAAGATCCATCTTTCTCTGTTTTTATTTCCAGTGTACTGTTTTCCCGGCCCTGCATGGCATCGAGTGCATTATCGATCAGGTTGGTCCATACCTGGTTCATTTCTCCGATCATGATATTGACAGGGGGAAGGGAGGGATCGTAGTTTTCAATAAGTTGCACGTTGCCTTTGCGCAGTTTGTACTCCATGATGTTGAGTGTATTCCGGATTCCGTCGCGGATGTCGGTAGACCTTTTATCATGGGATTGGTCCATATGTGTGAAAGTCTTGACAGAGCCTACCAGTTTTACGATACGGGCAGAGGCTTCTTCGATGTCCAGCACCATTCTTTCGGTCACGAGGTTCTTGTCGATCCAGTTGAGTACAGCACTCAACGAATCTGGCGACATATGCGATTTGAATTCTTCCAGGACGTCGATAGTAAAACCGAATTCCACGAAGTTTTCTGCTATTTCAACGCTGTTAGTCACATCATGTTCATCCAGCCACTCTACCATCTCATCTTCCTTTTCGCCTCTTTCCATCATGGTGAGTTTGGGTCTTTCAGTAGATTGGAGGATGGCGAACATTTTATTTTTTACGAAGGTTACGTCTTCCGGAGTCATCTGTATGGCCATGATGTCCTGAAAAGTATCCGGCATGAGTTGCAGGTGTTTGCGAAGAGAAGATGCGCCACGAACAATGGCGGCAGCGGGATTATTCAGTTCATGTGCCAGGCCGGCGGAGAGCTTACCCAGTGCCATCATCTTTTCGTTCTGCCGCATCATGGTGGTATAATCACGCACCCTGTTTGTCATCACATGCACTAAAGCCTGGGTGAGTTCGAACTGGGTATGGATCATGTGGTCGATCTTCTCAATGGGAAAGCACATGAGTTGAGATTCCTCAATGGCTTCACTGTAGATGGTGGCTTTCAGACCACGGGAAAAGGGAAGATATCCGCTGATGGTGCCTGCTTCCATGATGAGTATTTCGACAGGATCATTGTTCTGCAGGTAGTACAGCCGCAATCTTCCGGAAATAAGAATGTAGGTAGCATTGAGGGGATCTCCTGTTTTGAACATGAATTCCCCGGGTTGAAGTGTTTTAGGTTCGCTATTGTCCGCCAGCCATTGGAGTTGTGAGACGGGTACGTCTTTGAACGCCTCAACTGATTGCAGCCATTCGGTAGAAATGTTTACCATAACCTTAAAGTTAAAGATAATTTACCCTTTAGCCGTGATCAAAAGTTGTTCCGGAAAGGATAGACCAGAGAAGCGATGAAATGTACAAGTGTAAATGCAACCAATTGCATTATAATATCATTAAATACTGGAAACTAATAAAATTTCGCTGTTGCTTTTGCAGTATTTTGCGTAAGTTTAAATGAGGAGTGTATTAGCTCCATCCCTATTGACCTATAAAAGCACAAGTTTATGTCTAAGTAATTGTATCAGTGATAAATGTAAGACGATGTCAAAAAGTGGAAAGAATATATTTTTAGCCGATGACGATGCCGACGATTGTCTGCTTTTTGAAGACGCTCTCAAAGAGGTCGCCGACAACATTACACTGACTACAATTTCAGATGGCAAGGAACTCATGGACATGTTAGACGAGCGCGTCCCCCCGCCTCCCGACATGATCTTTCTGGACTTGAATATGCCGCGTAAAAACGGTTTTGAATGTCTGCGGGAAATCAGAACAGATCAGCGCCTCAAGTCCATTCCCGTTATCATCTTTTCCACCTCATCACAACCGGAATTTATAGAACAGGTGTACATTTCAGGAGCAAACCGATATATCAGGAAGCCTTCTTCCTTTTCGGAGCTTATGAAAGCAATAGCAGAAATGTTGTCTATTGATTGGGATACCAATGAAAGATTCCCTAAACGGGACAATTTCTTTATCTCTTTTTGAAAAAACAACGCTTACAATCGGCGAAGAAAATGAATTTGACAAGGCTTGATTTCGAACAGGCAAGAACGAAGCATTTACAATTTAAAACGCAGCTGCGATCTCTCCTTTATGGAGCACAGGTGGATCTGGCTCCTGTTTTATCAGAACACAAATGTGCATTGGGTACGTGGATCTACGATCAGGCATTACCGCACTACAGCCATATACCGGAAATGCAGCAGCTGAAACAGGTACATACAGCTATCCATACCTGTGCCGCAAAACTGGTGAGCCTATATGAGGCAGGCAATGAATATGCAGCCAGGGAAGGGCTGACGGAAATGGAGGCAATAGCAGATGAACTGGTCAGGTTACTAACCAGTGTAGAAAAGCAAATTTTATCGGCAGACAATAACGACGACCTTGCCGTGGAAGATATAGCGCAACACTTCGAAGAATTACAGATATTACGTCAATCCGTGCAAGATCTGGATGAACATATGAGGGTAGAGGCCCAGAAAGATGCTATTAACGACGAGAGCCGCTTCAGGGAAAGTGTGGAGCAGGCACCCGTAGGTATAGCCATCTTCAGGGGGAAGGATATGGTCATTGAAATGGCCAATGCCATGTATCTTGAGCTGATCACCCGCCCTCTGGAAGCAGTGGTAGGCAGATCGCTCTACGATGTGTTGCCGGAAGTGAAGCAGTCGGTAAAGCCCCTGTTGGATAATGTATGGGAGACGGCCACCCCGTATTATGGCAACGAGTTTCCTGTTACCCTTTACAGGCGTGGGAAACCGGAGTTAGTATATTTCAATTTTGTTTATCAGCCACTGAAAAATAACCGTGGGGAAATTGATGGGGTGATGGTAGCCGCCACAGATGTGACAGCTGACGTTGAAGCAAAGCATTCCCTTGTGCAAAGTGAGCTCCAGTTTCGCAACCTGGTCATGCAATCGCCCATTGCCATGGCTATTTTTAAAGGCAGGGACATGGTAATTGATATGGCGAACCATACGATGCTGGAAACGATGTGGCGCAGACCTTCTGAAGAAGTGACCGGCAGGACATTGCTGGATGTGTTTCCCGAGCTGGAAGGACAGAAGTTTCCGGAATTATTGCAGCGGGTGTTCAACACCGGTGTGGCCCACAAAGAAAAAGAGGCTGTGGCCTATGTAGACGGGCCGGATGGTATGAGGAAATTTTACCTGGATTTTGAATATACACCGCTGTTTAACCTGGAGAAGAATGTATATGCCATCATGGCTACCGTATATGATGTGACGGAGCGAAAAGAACAGGAAATGGCGCTGCGACTGTCAGAAGAGAAATTCAGGGTACTGGGAGAAACCCTGCCACAGATGATCTGGACAACGGATGCTGAAGGTAGTTTGAATTATGCCAGCAAGCGGTATTTTGAGTTTACAGGAATGACACTGGCAGAACTGAATGGAATAGGGTGGTTCAATGTGATCCACCCGGATGACCTGGTAAGAAACCTGCCTATTTGGAAAGACGCGGTAGCGAGGGGTGTGGAGTACCAGATAGAGCATAGAATGAGAAAGGCGGATGGCACCTATCGCTGGCACCTGACACGTACCGTGCCGCAGAAAGATGCAGAGGGGAATGTGAAAATGTGGGTGGGATCCACTACGGATATTCATGAAGGCAAGATGTTCATCGATCAGCTGGAAGCACAGGTGCAGGAGAGAACGAAGGCATTGCAGCGGTCCAATGATGACCTGCGAAATTCGAATGAAGAGCTGGCACAGTTTGCCTATGTAGCGAGTCATGACCTGCAGGAGCCGTTGAGAAAAATACAGACATTTGCCAGCCGGTTGCTGGATACGGAGTATAATAACATCACAGAGAAAGGAAAGGATTATTTCACCCGTATGCAGGCGGCAGCGCAAAGAATGCGGCAACTGATAGAAGACCTGTTATCGTTTTCAAGGACAAGTAATAACGGGGAGCAGTTGTTTGAGTATGTAGATCTCACGCAGGTATTAATGCGGGTGAAGGAGCTGCTGAGTGAGCAGATAGATAAGAAAGAAGCGGTCATAGAGTATGATATGTTGCCGGTGTTATCAGCGATTCCATATCAAATAGAGCAGTTGTTTATGAACCTGCTCAACAATGCGCTGAAGTTTTCCCGGAAGGGCGTGAAGCCGCTGATAAAGGTGAAGATGGAGGATAGTGTGTATACGTTAGTAGGAGGTATACCTTATCATAAGATCACGATTGCGGATAATGGAATTGGGTTTGATCCGCAGTTTAGTGAGCGGATCTTTCAGGTATTTCAGCGGTTACATGTGCGGAATGAGTTTGAAGGGACGGGAATTGGCCTGGCGATTTGTAAAAAGATCATGGATAATCATAAAGGGATGATAACAGCGGAGGGGTGGCCGGATGAGGGTGCGGTGTTTACGTTGTTATTCCCGATAGCTTAAATAAACAAAAACGCTTTTGCCAGTTACAGCAAAAGCGTTTTTATTTTTATTGTTTAGGTAACCTGGCTTCAAAAAGTTCCCATATTTCCTGGCTCCAGGGCCATTGACGTTCCAGGGTTTCTTTATCCATTTTGTTCAGTACAAGCGGAAATTGTTTGCCTGCAAATGTGGGTTCCAGTCGCTGAACTACCTTGCAGACTTCCAGGTAGACCTGAGCAGCTGCTACAGCCAGTTCAGGCGTGGGTGTTGCCTGCCTTGCATAGTCATTCCACTTCTTCCAGAATACATATACCATCCTGTCGCGCAGGGTATTTCTTTCCGGCAGTTGCCTGATGTTGTTGTACAACAGGGTGAGGAACGATGCTAATTGTTGCACATTGCCGTATGTCGCTTTTGCCCATTTACCACCAGACTGCCTGAACAGGTGCTCTAATACCAGGTAGGGCAATGTGGCTTCTGGTTTGAGGGTATCAGAAAGATCACTGAATACCTGTGTTATGAGATCGCCGGGTTCCAATGCAAAGAGTAGTTCTGCAATTGGCCATTGGCTGTATAATGCTGCCCAACCCTGATATTCCCAGTCATTCAGCGTAGCATATCGTCTTTTTGAATGGAGGGTAGGCATGCTGAATTCGATATGCTTTGCATAGTTTTCTGGTGTGAATAAACGGTCCAGTTGTGCTCTGTATTCAGGGTCTATAAAGCCGGTTCCTTCCAGGTATTTTCTCACCATGTATTGTGCATCCTTATCAGAGGCATTTTGCAGGTAGTCAAGGCTGATCTGCACCAGTTCCGGTGTTACCAGTTTACCTGTCTGCATGATTTGCAATAACTGGTGAAGAATGCCCCCCGGTTTCGGCATACTTAACAGGAGCCGATAGAGCTCGATCACCTCTCCTTTTTTGATGGTTCTGTTCTGCCATGCGTCCTGCAGCATCCTTTCTGCTTCCATGAAGGTTTGCATACCATTCTTCTTCATCATGGTTTGCCTGAAAGCAGGCAGGAAGGCACCTGTCTGGTCACTCTTATCGGCATCACTCAGCAGCCAGTTGGCTTTTGTGAGGGATACCATATGTGGCAGTTGCGCTCTTACAGTGGCATCCGTTGTGGCCAGTTTACCTAACATTTGTACCCACTCATCCAGTGGAGACTGTGCATAGTAAGCAATATGCCTGTACAGTGAAGTGGTGATGGCCGGGGCTAGCTGACTGAAATCTGCTTCCAGCGTTTTAAGCAATGAGTAGGTAGCTGCCAGTTCGCGGATATCTTTCGATCGCTCCAGCAGTAATCCCAGGCTACGTTTCAGGTCAGGAGAGTCACTGAAGGCGAAGGTTTTTAATCGTTCGATGACTGCGTTGCGTGTCTGATCAGGATACCAGTTGTCTTCCAGTACTTCTCTGAAAAGGTGTAATAAAGCATCTTTATTTTCAGGATTGACGGGCACTTCGAGGGCAGCATTGATCAGCTTTGTTTTCAGGTAGTGATCTGTTTCAGCCATTGCCAGTTCAGTCACTAGTTGTAAGGTGGTAGCAGATTTACGGCCACTATTCAGGATAACGTTGATGAGTGCACCCCGTAATGCCAATAAAGGTTCCTGTTTGATGGCTGCTGCCAGTGCGGGTTCCAGCAGTTGCTGGTGCTGTACGAATTGCTGTTCCAGGTACGGGATGACAGCTTCCCTTACATAAGGGTTCTTGTCATTCAGGGCGGTGATCAGTAGTTCAGGTATCTCACAATGTTCCAGTAAGGAGAGCACACGGATTTTCAAACCGGCAGACGGTGTTTGTGCAAACAATTGCGTCAATTCGGTTTGCAGTTCAGGATGTGCTACCAGTCTGTCTCTGATCAGTGCCAGCAGTTCCGGTTGATCAGGTGCTTTTTGCAAGGCGGAGAAGATACCACTGAATAAGGTGGTGTCGATCTCACGGAGGTGGGAGAGTAAATTAATGATAGCGGCTCTTACATGCAGATCGGTTTCTGTCATGAATCGTGTGGACAGATGTTCGATCACGGTAGCAGAAGGTGCGGGTAACCCGGCTAAGAAGGCAATAGCTTCCTCTCTTGTATGCCGGTCTTCCAGCGGGGAGAGGAACTGCAAAGCCAGGGTGGCAGCTGTATCTGTAGGGAACCGTTTTACCAGCTTTAATAAGGCAGGTTTTACGCTGGCAGGTGCCAGTGCAATGAACTCGCTGACATTAGTAATAGTAGCTGTCGTGATGTTGAGAGTACGACTTAGTCCTTCCAGGCATATTTGTTGAATGATAGGATCCAGGTCATTAATCAGTGTGTCTGCTAATATTTCCTGTACACTGTCCAGGTGATCTGCGAGGTGGGCGAGGCTTTCGATCGCAAGGCTGCGCAAGGGGCGTTCAGGCTCCAGGCAGGCAAACCAGCTGAGGGTATCAATCAATGTTTCCCGCTGACTGAGGCGTGTAACGGGGATGTTCACTAACAATTCCAGCATACGTGCACGCACAGGAAGGGTATT